>Ga0307486_1000017_pt1 | contig 177098 bp, 170 predicted proteins | sample CBIW02metaG_FD_203663 | JGI IMG/M metagenome (GOLD analysis project Ga0307486, IMG submission 203663) | Sea-ice brine microbial communities from Beaufort Sea near Barrow, Alaska, United States - CBIW 0.2 | ecosystem: Environmental > Aquatic > Marine > Coastal | place: USA: Alaska | collected...
AAGGTAGCGTGGAACAAGTCGAGGTCTTCCTGATGGTGAGTGTGAGAACTTCCATCCTGGGGGACCTCGACCCCCACCCCCGACCACTCACCTCGTGCTCAGCACACCCTCATTTGCGAAGAGCCACCAAACTGACACCGGTGTCGACGGGCTGAACGGTAACGAGGGCACCTTCCTGCTTTGCACATTCTGGCTCGCCCACGTGCTTGCCGCCGGAGGCCGGTGCGATGAGGCCCGCGAGGTGTTCGAGAGAGCCGACAGTCACATCAACGACGTCGGCCTGCTGGCCGAGGAGATCGACTCGCAAAGTGGCGAGCACCTCGGCAACTTTCCCCAGGCCTTCAGCCACGTTGGGCTGATCAATGCCGCGTGGGCCATCCATCAGGCCGAGAGCGGCTACCCGATCGACGAGGGAACTCCACCAGAAGACGCCAAGTAGCCGCGCAAGGATGGATGAATAGGTGAAGGTAGTTGGGACCCGCCTGGACGGTTCAAGCGGAACCTACTGGAATTGAAGCGCCGGCGGCTGACCGGCGCGCAGCCTAGCGATGCGCCAGGCTACGTGGGCAGATGAACTTGCCTCAGACCGGCGCTCCCAGGTGAGGCCAGGATACTGCAGACATCGGCGTCAGTGCAGTCGGCCGGATCGAGGTGGGCTCCGCGTTCGATGAGCCGTTCTAACTCGGTCTCGAGTACGCGAAGCTCAGTTTGTCGCGACCGAATGGCGTCGAGCTTGGTGCTGAGCAGATTCGTCACGTGGGTGCACGGGGCCTGCCCATGGTCGCGAAGATCAACGACGCCTGTGATCTGGGCAAGGGTGAGGCCAGCGGTCTGCGCGCTACGGATGAATCGCAATCGGGTGATGCTCGTGTTGTCGTAGACGCGATAGCCATTGGCTGAGCGTTGTGGTTCGGGTAGAACGCCTTGGCGCTCGTAGAACCGGATGGTCTGGCTGTCCAGCCCAACGGTCTGGGCGAGCTCTCCGATCAACATGCTGTTAACCTTCCGCTTGACCTTGTAGCGTGGAATAAGGTCTACCGTAGCGGACATGGATATCACCTTGCTCTACTTTGATGGCTGCCCGAACTGGAAGATTGTCGACGACCGGCTCGCCGTGATGGCGGCCGAACGACCCGAAATCACCATCACCCACCACCTCGTGGAAACCTTCGAAGAAGCCAAACGAGTCGCCTTCCACGGGTCGCCAAGTATCCTCATCGACGGTGTGGACCCGTTCGCGGGTGCTGGTGCGGCAGTCGGGCTGGCATGCCGCATTTACCAAACCGCGCAAGGCCAGGCGGGATCCCCAACGCTCGAGCAGTTGCGTTCCGCGGTAGCCAACACCTGAGGATCCTTCAACTTCAGCGCTGCGCGCCTAGTTCCAGGCGCACGGGCCCGTGGCTCCCAGCTTCCATCAGAAAAGGACATGCTCATGACGTACGACCTAATTGTTATCGGTGCAGGGATGGCTGGTATCGGCGCAGCGAACAAATGCGCATCGCAAGGCTGGAGCGTCGCAATCGTCGACGAATTCCCTTACGGAGGCACCTGCGCCTTGCGCGGATGCGACCCGAAAAAGATTCTGCGACGTGGCGCCGAGATTATCGATGCTGCGCGGCTGATGGACGGCAAGGGGATCGACGCAGGCGGCCTGTCGATCAGCTGGGGTGATCTGATGGCGCACAAGCACGGCTTCACCGACTCGGTCCCGCAGAACATGGAGCGAGATCTTGTAGGACACGGTGTGACCACGCTCCACGGCTCGGCGAGGTTTACGGCCACGAACCGTGTCGAGATCGATGGCACGCCCCACGACGCGGAGCACTTTTTGATAGCCACTGGCGCGCGTCCCCGCCCGCTGCACTTCCCGGGCCACGAGCACGTGACCGACAGCACACAGTTCATGGACCTCGAGGTATTGCCCAAGCGCATCCTGTTTGTCGGCGGTGGGTTTGTCTCTTTCGAGTTTGCTCACATCGCGGCGCGCGCCGGCAGCTCGACGACGATTGTCGACCGCGGTCCACGCCCCCTTAAGGGATTCGATCCGGACCTCGTCGAGCTCCTGATCACCCGTGGCGCCACCGTGGGCGTCGACGTGCGACGATCCACCACGATCACGGGCATTGACAAGACCCCGGCAGGATTCCGGGTGAGCCTAGAACAGTCCGGCACGCCCGCGCAGATCGAGTGCGACCTTGTTGTCCACGGCGCCGGGCGAACTCCGGATCTCTCCCGGCTCGGCCTTGACGCGGCCGGTGTCGAGTGGAGCGAGCGTGGAGTGAGCGTGGCCGGTCACCTGCAGAGCACGAGCAACCCTGCGGTCTACGCGGCCGGCGACGCGGCCGACACGCAGGGAAGGCCACTGACCCCCGTTGCGGTGTTCGAAGGCAAGGTCGCTGCCTCCAATATGCTGAAGGATGCCACGACGCTTCCAAACTACGTCGGTATCCCCACCGCCGTATTCACCATTCCCGAGCTCACCCGAGTCGGTCTGCTAGAGCAGGAAGCCCGCGACAAGGGATTGGATATCGACGTCCGTTACAGCGACACCAGTGGCTGGTACTCGAACTACCGCATCGGCGAGACCGCTGCAGCCAGCAAGATCCTCATCGACCGTGCCACCGATCAGATCGTGGGAGCGCATCTGCTGGGACCCGAGTACGGGGAACTCATTAACATCGTCGCGCTGGCGATAAAGCTCGATCTCACGACCCGGCAGCTCAAGTCGACGACCGCCGCCTACCCGACCGTCGGATCAGACCTCGGCTCCATGCTCTGACCTCTCTCCGGACCCCACGTCGCACGCTGGGACGTGAGTTCTGTACCCGACCCGGGTGGGTTCTTGCTTACCTCACCGGCCAAGCCCGCTGGTCTCTGCGCGGGCATGCCCGCCGTGTCGGGGCCGCTTTGGTTGCCGAGCAAGTGTTCGAGTTCGGACGCGGGGACGGGCCGGGAGATGAAGTAGCCCTGGGCCTGGTCGCAGCCCAGGCGGGTGAGCTCGGTCAAGGCCACCTGGGTCTCTACCCCTTCGGCCACCAGCCGCAGGCCCAGGGAGTGGGCCAGGGAGTGGGCCAGGGAGATGATGGAGGCCACTAGGACCGCAGCGTGGGCATCGTCGGCCATAGGCAACACGAAGGTGCGGTCCAACTTGAGCTCGTCAATAGGCAGGTCGCGCAGGTACGACAGCGAAGAGTAGCCGGTGCCGAAGTCGTCGACGGCGATCTGGATGCCGCTGTTGCGCAGCCGTGTGAGGATGGCCCGTGCCCGGTCGCGATCGGACATGAGGAAATCCTCGGTGATCTCCAACTGCAACGAGCGTGCTGGGACATCGCGAAGGGCGAGCATCGCGGCAACCTGGTCGGGCAGGTCGGCGTCGACCAGGGAACTGGCCGAAAGGTTAACGGCGACCGTAAGGTGAGCGCGGCCCTGCTCCTGCCAGGTGGCGACCTGGTCCAGGGCCATCTCCAGCACGCGCCGGGTCATGGCGCGCATCAGCCCAGCTTCCTCGACCAGGGTCAGGAACGAGTCAGGGTAGAGCAGGCCCCGGGTGGGGTGGTCCCAGCGCACCAGGGCCTCCACGTTGCGTACCTCGCCGGTGCCCAGGTTGACTTTCGGCTGGGTAGTGCAGAACCAGTTGATCGGTGGCCATCGCGGTCCGCAGCTCCTCCATGACGCGCAGCCGTGTTACGCCGTCGGAGTCGTCGGCGCTGTCGTAGGCGTGGTGGCCGTCGCCTGAGGCCTTGGCCTGGTACATGGCGATGTCCGCCTTGCGTAGCAGGGTAAACAGGTCTGGGCCGTCGTCGGGGAACACCGCGATGCCGATGCTGACGCTGGAGTGCAGGGCGAGGCCCTCAATAGTCAGCGGGTCGGCCAGCACCTGGTGCAGCTTGACCGCGACGGCGGTAGCTCCCGCGCGGACACCGTCGGCGAGCAGGACTGCGAACTCGTCCCCGCCCAGGCGGGCCAGCAGGTCTCCATCGCGCAGTTGCTCGCGTAGGCGGAGGCCGACTTCGATGAGCAACTGGTCACCGGCATGGTGGCCCAAGGAGTCGTTGACCTCTTTGAACCTGTCTAGGTCCAGCAACAGCAGAGCTCGGGGCTGGTTGGGGGTCTTGATCAGTAACGCCTCGCCGTCGGTATATAGCGCCCGCCGGTTCGCCAGGCAGGTCAGGTCGTCGGTGGTGGCCTGGCGGCGCAAGTCCGCCATTCGCACCATCTGGCCGAACGCGATCTGGGTGCGCGCCGCCACCGCCACCAGCGTTGCCGTCGCCAGCACTGCCGCAAGCGTCGACAGTGGGGCACGGGTTCCCCAGATCAACACCCCGAGCGCGGCGAGAGTCGACATGGCAGCGATCACCAGTGCCGTCGAACCGGCCGCCGCGTTCGTGCGGGGGTGGGCCTGCACACTCGTGGTCCGTGCGTTGCCGTCGACCCACAGGGCCACCAAGGCGAGCCCAACTGGCCATGTAGCGTCCAGCGGGGTACCGACCACGTAGATGTCCGCGGTCACCTGCAGCGCGTAGACCACGTCGCCAGTGGCGTACACCAGCAGCCCCACGATCAGCACGTTCCAACGCTGGCCCGCCCACCCCCCGGCCAGGGCGGCTACCCCGACGATGACGGCCACGAGTATCAGGTCCAACATTGGGTAGGCGAGCGCTACCACGGTCGCTAGCGAGAGCGGCTCCGTCAATGCGGAGTCCACCACCGGGTGGAGCAGCACCGCGAGCACTGCCGCGGCACCGAGCGATCCCACCGCGCCGTCCAGCCACACCGATAACGCCGCTCCGCGCAACCGGTGCCGCATTACCACGGCCAGCGCAACCACCATGAACACGGGGAACCCCAAGTACCCCACGTCCCCGAGCGAGGGAAACGGCACCGCGGTGTCCGCACCCAGCGCAGCCAGGTAGTACGTGTTGCCCAGCGCATAGGAGGTCACCGCGAGGGCGGCGAGAAGGAGCGCTGCGCGCCCTCGCCGAACGCGAGAGACAGCCAGCCAGCACACCGCCGCGGGCAACCACACCGCGGCCTGGCCCAGCCAGTTGTCCACCACCAGCCTGAACCAGTAGTCGTGGCGCGGGTCCGCCATCTGCAGGTTCAGTGCCAGGCCACCCGAGTAGCCGACCAGGGCAACGCCCATCGCCCACACCAGTCCGACACCTACTCTCTCGCGCGCGCATCGGCGAACCCGGGCCGGCGACCTCGCGGCGACCAGCACCAGGGCCACTGTCGCCAATACCGTCCCAAAGCTCATGACGACCAGACAGTCCCCGAACCCGATTCGATTGCAGTGCGCCGGCATGGCGGTATGGCGGTACGAGCTTGCTCACGTCGACTCCCTTGGAAATGCAGACGACCGCGTCACGATCGAGCGAGGCACATCACCCAGCCGATGCCCGACCGAGGGTGATGCATTTAAGCTGCGAGCGGTACCTACTTGTGGGGATGTCAGCACTTTTTCCAACTTACCTGATCGGCTCCGTAGGCCGTACGCCGTGTGATGAACGCCATGTGATGAGGGATTGCTCAGTAGCGTCGGGAGAACTCGTCGCTTTGCTCAATCCGTCGCCCCCAGGATGCGGCCGTCACGGCCCCACGAGCAAGAACACCTGCCCGTCAAGACCATCGGCGTCCGGCGCGTACGCCGTTGGCGATGACGACGACCTCGGCGAGCTCGTGGACCAAGACGACGGCGGCCAGCCCCAGCACGCCGGCCACTGCGAGGGGGATCAGCACTGCAATTAGCCCGAGCGATAACCCGACGTTCTGCAGCATGATGCGCCGGGCCCGTCGGGCATGGGCGAAGGCCTGGGGCAGGGCGCGCAGGTCCGCACCCATCAAGGCGACGTCTGCGGTCTCTAGTGCCACGTCGGAGCCCATGGCGCCCATGGCGATGCCGAGGTCCGCGGTCGCCAGGGCAGGAGCGTCGTTCACGCCGTCGCCGACCATCGCGGTGGGTGCTGTCTTGCGCAGCGCGGCAACCAGTGTGGACTTGTCCTCGGGACGCAACTCCGCGTGGACGTCCGTGATGCCGGCCTGGGCGGCCACGGCGTGGGCGGTGGCGGTGTTGTCGCCGGTGAGCATCGTGACGGTGTAGCCCTGACGGTGCAGTTCGGCGATGACTGCGGGTGCTTCGGGGCGCAACTCGTCGCGCACGGCGATCGCTCCGATAGCCCGCCCATTGTCCTCGACCAGGACGGCGGTGGCCCCGGCCTCCTGCATCCGTTGCACGTGGTCGGCTAGTTCGCCGGCGGTGATCCAGCCGGGTCGACCCAGCCGCACCGGCTTGCCCTCGACGGTACCGGTCAGGCCCGCGCCAGGGACTGCCTGAACATCCGCGGCATCGGGCACTGCCTCGACTGCGGCGAGGATCGCCTGGGCGAGGGGGTGTTCGCTGCGCGCCTCGAGTGCTGCCGCCACGGCGAGAACTTGCTCGCGCGTGCGACTTGTGATGGTGGCGACGGCCACGACTGTGGGGGTGTTGCTCGTCAGGGTGCCAGTCTTATCCACGGCGATCGTACGGATAGCGCCGAGCGCCTCCAGGGCGGCGCCACCCTTGATCAGCACACCGAACCTGCTGGCAGAACCGACGGCGGAGACGACCGAGACGGGCACGGAGATGGCCAGGGCGCACGGGGATGCCGCCACGAGGACGACAAGTGCGCGTTCGATCCACAGACCCGGATCGCCGAGCAGGGACCCGATAACCGCGATGAGGGTGGCGACGATCATGATGGCGGGCACGAGCGGCTTGGCGATCTTGTCGGCCAGGCGCTGGGTGGTGCCCTTGCGGGATTGTTCGGCCTCGACGATGTGCACGATCCGGGCGAGCGAGTTGTTCTGGGCAGTCGTGGTGACCTCGACCTCGAGCGCCCCGGTGCCGTTGATGGACCCCGCATACACTGGTGCGCCGGGTCCTACCTCGACCGGAATGGACTCACCGGTGATCGCGGAGACATCCAAGGCTGTGTGGCCGGCACGGATGGTGCCGTCGGTGGCCAGCCGCTCGCCGGGCTTGACGAGCATCGCGTCGCCCACGATGAGGTAGGCCGGATCGATGACCTGCTCGACGCCGTCACGGCGAACCGTGGCGGCGTCGGGCACCAGGGAGAGCAGGGCGCGCAGCCCGATGCGGGTCTTGGCCAGGGAGTACTCCTCCAGACCCTCGCTCAGGGAGTACAGGAAGGCGAGTGTCGCGGCCTCGGCGAACTCACCGAGGATCACCGCTCCGACGGCGGCGACCGTCATCAGGGTGCCGACACCGATCTTGCCCCGGATCAGTTTCTTGAGGGTTCCTGGCACGAAGGTGCTCGCCCCGACCAGCAAGGCCGCGATGTTCACTCCCAGAGCCCAGCGGTCCTGACCACCCAGCCCCAGCAGGAACGCGACCAGCAGGAGCGTGCCCGCCATGACGCCCGCGCGGATCTCACTGACGCCCCAGATGCTGGTGACCTCGTCGTCCTCGGCCGCGTCCACGGTGGTCTGATCGATGCAGCAGGCGTCGCTCATCGGGTGCTCTCCTTGTGCGTGTTGTCGTTCGGTGTCATCGAGGTCTGGGCGCCGGTTCGGCCCAGCCCGTAGGTGGGACACAACTCGACCGCGTGCCCGGTGGCGTCCAGCAGCAGCTCGGCCGCCGCGAGGACCGCGAGAAGCTCCGGGGCCGTTGTCAGGAAGAACATCGACGCCCGACCCTTCGGGCGCGAGTCGACCAGGCCGCAGTCCTTCAGGCAGGCAAGGTGCGCGCTCACGGTGCTTTGCGCCAAACCGATGTGCTCGGTCAGGTCCCGCACACGGTGCTCACCATGGCTCAGGTGCTGCAGAACGGCCAACCGCGCCGGGTCGGACAGGGAATGGAACAGGGCTGCTGCCGGCGCCAGGGCCGCAGTCCCGTCTGCCGGCACCCCCGCAAGACTGGAATCGTATCCACTAATATGCATCGCCATTTGTCGATACTATCGCAAAGTGTCAATGCTGCACTCAGGTCGCGCATCACGGTCCGGCATGGTCCTACCAGGGGAGGTTCTGGCAGCACTGAGGGCCGCGCTCGTTGATGTTCGTGATGAGTGCTGGTGGGAATATCCATGACTCGTAGATGTCAGGGAGGACGACAACGGGTGCCTGGTCGCAGGCAACGCGATGCTGCCATGAGCGACTCAATGTCCCAGCAGCGTGATCTTCGTTTGTCCCCGTATTATGGCGCCATGACCGATCAACCTTCGCGCACAGCTGCGGTGATCTACAACCCTATAAAAGTTGATCTCGACGCACTCCGTAGCGCAGTTGCGGAGGAGGCCGCCGCTGCAGGGTGGGCGGAGGCGAGCTGGTTTGAGACAACACCGCAGGACGCCGGTCAAGGGGTCACGACGGAAGCCTTAAAGCAAAACGTGGACCTCATCATTGCCGCGGGTGGTGACGGCACGGTTCGGGCCGTAATCGAGGCGATGCGTGGGCATGACGTGCCGCTGGCGTTACTGCCATCCGGTACAGGGAATTTGCTCGCTCGCAACCTTAAACTGACGTTGGACGCGTCGCCAGAGAGTATCCGTGCCGCCTTTACTGGAGGCGAGCGTAGGGTCGATGTGGGAATGATTAGTATCGAGCGAGATGACCGAACGCGCACGGAACACGCCTTCGTAGTGATGGCAGGGCTTGGCATCGACGCCAAGATGATTACAAACACGGACGAGGACCTTAAAGCGAAGGCCGGTTGGGCTGCGTACGTCAAGGCGATTGTCCTGTCGCTGAAAGACCCAGCGGAGATTCGCCTCAGGTTTCGACTCGACGATGGGCCGCTCAGGCGAACAATAGTCCACACGCTGATTGTCGGAAATTGCGGGTCGCTTCCGGCGAACATCCTGTTAATGCCTGAGGCAGTCATCGACGACGGGTTGTTCGATCTCATGATGACAAGGCCACGGGGAGTGATGGGTTGGGTCCGTGTCTGGTTCAAGATCGCGTGGACCAACGGGGTGATGCGCCGCTTCAAAGCCGGGCGCGCTATGACACGAGAGCAAAAGAATGATCGTGACCTGCGTTACAGAACCGGGTCGACCATCGTTGCCCGCTTGGCGAAACCGGACGAAATTGAGCTCGATGGCGACAGTTTCGGTAAGGCTGCGGCGTTCAAAGCGTGGGTCGAACCTCAGGCAATTCGCATCATGACACCCTCACCCTCAGCCTGAGATGATCGACGCCGAGGTTGCCGGTAAGGCCGGGCTCGAGCTCAACATTCGTGCGGCTTAACTGCGCTCATTGCGCCGTAGTTACACGCCGGTATTTGAGCACAAGCCAGTGGTTGAGTGATCGTTTCGCGTCGCAACTTGCGCGAGCATAAGATATCATTTTCGACACATCGGCTCAGCGCTATTGAGCCGCCAGTGGCGCCGCTCAATGGGAGTAGAGACGATGGCCTACTTGGTCCCCGCCCTGTTGGCGAGCCAGGTTTCGATTGTCTTCTCATCCATCGGATAGCCAATGTGATAACCCTGCGCATAGTCGCAGCCCATCTCGGTCACGGCATCCAACTCGGCGGCGGTTTCGACGCCTTCGGCCGTGCAGTAAAGTCCCAGACCGTGACCGAGTTGAAGCATCGACCTCACCATCACATCGGCGGAAAGGGACCTGCCTAGGTTCTGCACAAACGATCGGTCGATCTTGATCTCGCTGAAAGGCATATTGGATAACTGGGTCATTGATGAATAGCCCGTGCCGAAGTCATCGATGGACAACTGAAAGCCTTCGAGCCGCAGCCGTGTCAGCACCTCAAGTGAGCCCATTTCGTCCGCGACCGCACTCGTCTCGGTCAACTCCAGGACGATTCGCTCTGGCGGCATGTCCACCACGGCGCATGCAGCCAACAGCCGTGCGCAAAGGTTGGTTCCGGTGAGCTCGGAGGCAGAGATATTGATCGCGAGGTGCTCGCTCGTGTGGAAGCGAGAACGCGCAAACCAGGCCAGGGCAGTGGACGCGACTGAATCGGTGACAAGGTCTATTAAGCCCACGCTCTCCGCGCGCGGAATAAATGCGGTCGGTGGAATCAGTCCCAGCCTTGGGTGATGCCAGCGCACGAGTGCCTCATAGCCATTGACACTGCCATCAACACACGAAACCTTTGGCTGGAACACGACCGTCAGGTCATTGTGGGCGGACGCGACCCGCAGTTCCTCCTCAAACATGGGCATATCCCATGCATCGAGTGAGTCGATCGCGGGTTCGGTGACCTCCGGGGCATGGGCGCCAGCATTAAGCACTGCGGCCACGTCCGTCCGGCGGAAGGGCTTATGCAGTACACCACCATAGGCGAGCCCACTAGCCGCAGCGAATTGTCTAGCCGCATCGAGAATCTTGCTCCCCATCCCGCTTGCGATCACGACCACGGCCGCTGACCTCATCTCGGCGAGCCGCTTCAACACGGTCAGGCCATCCACTTCGCCCATGACCAGGTCAACCACTACGAATGTCGGGTCCCAGTCGTCGGCTAGCGCGTAGAACTCCTCCGGGTCGTCCGTGACCTTTGCCTCGAATCCGGCGGCTCGTGCGTGAGCGGCAATCATCCTGACGACGAGGTGGTCGTCGTCGATGATAAGGACTCGCCCGCGAGGCATCGACTCGTTCACAAGCCCTCCGATTCACGAGGCATCACCAATTCGCCGATGCGCTTCGCCAGTTGTCGCGCCGAGTATGGCTTGGCAAGCAGCTTCACTCCTTGATCTAGCTGCCCGTTGTGGAGGATGACGTTCTCCGTGTACCCGGACGCGTACAGCACCGGGGTCCCCGGCCGTAACTCTAGTACGGCGTCCGCAAGGTCCCGCCCGGTCATCCCACCGGGCATGATGACGTCGGTGAACAATAGGTCGACCCTGTCCATCGATGCGAGGGCTTCGAGCGCCTCGGGCCCGGAGCCAACTTCGACGACTTCGTAGCCGCGTGACCGGAGCCGATCAGTGGCGAACCGACGCACCAGGTCATCGTCCTCCGCGAGCAGGATCGTGCCGGTGACCGGTTGGGTGGAGAACTGATCGCTGGTGGGACGTTCCGGCACCGGGGAGGAAGCGGCGGTCGGCAGGTATAACTTGAATGCTGACCCAACGTCGAGCTCGCTGTAGACCGTGACGTGGCCGCCGCTTTGCTTGACGAATCCCCAGACCATGGCGAGCCCCAGTCCGGATCCTTTGCCAGTCGCTTTGGTGGTGAAGAACGGGTCAAATAGACGAGTGAGGTCTTCCTGCGGGATTCCTTCACCTGAGTCAGTGACCGTGGTCACCACGTAACTACCTGGCGTCACCTGAGCATGCGTGCTCACGTAGGATTCGTCGACCATAGTGGTCTCCGTCTCGATCGTAATTGACCCGCCCCGTGGCATCGCGTCCCTGGCGTTGATAGCGAGGTTGAGCACCGCGTTGTCGTACTGTCCCGGATCCACTTGCGCGAGCGCATGTCCGCCCGAAGGGCCCACCACCAGGGAGATGTTTTCGCCAAGGGAGCTTCGCAACAACGGCGCAAGGTCGCGCAGCCTCTGCGCCAGATCGACTGATTGGGGCTCCAACGGTTGCATGCGCGCGAAGGCGAGCAGTCGGTGGGTGAGTTCAGCGCCGCGCTCCGCTGCGACCGCGATCATCTCTGCCATCTCCCGTGTCTCATCCGCGACCGAATCGTCCTCGACCAACGCATCGGCGCCGCCCATCACGACGGTCAGCAGGTTGTTGAAGTCGTGCGCGATTCCGCCCGTGAGCTGGCCAATGGCCTCAAGTCGCTGCGACTGGGCCAACTGTTCAGACAATGACTTAATCTCAGTGATGTCACGCATGAACACGGTCACACCCACCGCATTTCGCGTCACCGAGAAGTCCAGCCACTTGTCAAGTATTTCGCTCTTGTAGGTCGCGCGCTCTGAGACTCCGCGTTCCATCGCTTGATGGATGATGTCCGAGCCGGGGCTGCTCGTCGACTCTGGGAACAGGTCCCAAATGATGAGGCCGACAAGTTCCTCTCGCGTGCGGCCCAGGATGACCTCGGCACTGGCGTTCACATAGACGACGCGGAAGTTCTCATCGAGGGCGTAGATGCCCTCGCTCATGCTGTCTAGCACCATTTCACGCTCGGCCGCCGTGGCGTCGGCTTCTTCGCGAAGCTGCCGGTTCGCGTCGACGTTGATCGAGCTGCCCCACCACCGCACAATCACGCCATTATCGTTTCGCTCAGCCTGGGCCGACAAGTGGTGCCACCTGTACACACCATCCGCGCCGCGGACGCGGTACTCGATGTCGTAGGGCTTGCCCGTCTTGACGGATTCGGCCCAAGCGGCGACGGCGTCGTCGAGGTCTCTTGGATCCACGGCGGAAACCCACTGGTCGGCAAGTAATTCTTCGGTTGTCGATCCGGTGTACTCCAACAGCGCATCGTTGAAGTATTCTATGTTGCCTTGTGGGTCGGCAGTCCACACGATGATGGGTAACGACTGTGTCAGTTGCGCGAGGCGGTTGTCTTGAGCCAACGCGATGAGTTCCGCTTCCTTCCAGGTCGTGATGTCTTGGATCGTGCCGTGGAGGAGCGTAGCGGAACCACCGTCGCGGCGCAGGATGTCGCCTAGGATCACCACCCAACGCTGTGTTCCATCGGCCCGGTTGATCTGCACCTCTTCCCGGAACGGGTTGCCGTCCTGTGACGCATTGCGGATGACCTCTCGCATGCGCGCGTTGTCCTTGGTGGAAAACAGCTCGAGCACTTCCTCCCGAGTGGGTCGAATGCCTGGTGCCATCCCGTGCATGGCCGCCACGCCCTCCGACCAGTCGAAACGATCATCTTCGACGTCGATCGACCACGTGCCTATCGCGGCGAATTCGCTTGCCGCGAGGAGCATGCGCTTATCTGCCGCGCGGTCATGCTCGGCGTCCCGCAGCACGCGGGCCAATTTAGCGTTCGAAACTTCGCGCGCCACCACAGGCCCGACCACGAGGGCCGCAATCGCGATCATCAGCGTCGTTACCCCGCGCTCGACTGCAAGCGCCGTGGTCGTTCCATGCAAGACGTCGATAGGCTGGATCAGGAACACGAACCACAGCAGCGCAATGCAGGCGATTGCCGTCAGCACCGTGGCCCTGATTGACCGGGATATCCCGGAGCCAAGTACCACCACCACGTACAGGTCCACCACGTGGTAATTGGCTGGAAGCACCACGTCCAGCACGGCGACCGTGAGGACAACGGACGCCACTAAGGCAGTGAAGAGCACGTCGCGCAGTTCTAGCGACGCGCGTTTGTTATCAGTCATCGCCTGCCAACGCGATCTCGCACGGCTGCGATGGACTTACGTCTCGCCACCAAAGGGGCTCCCTCGCACACGTACATGCTTCCTATAGTAGGAGCGTTGTCGACTTGGAACCATGACTCGTGTGAGAAGGTCCACAGTTGCCATGTCCCGTTGCTAACGGCTTTCCACTGCAACATTGGCGCACGCAAATCGCGCAAGAGTGACCCGTGTGCGTGAATAGTTGCGATATGCGACGAGACGCAGTTATTCCGGGCCGCTCGTATTGAACCGCCGCCCGGGTCGTAAAATGCCCTCGATGACGTCCCGAAGGTATTCCGACGACGGTCGCGGGCGGCCCCTTGCTAAGTTTTCTGAACGTACCGTCGATAATGAGACATGGACACAACTGCGAGAGGCGGCGACGGGCGGTTCTGGGCACTCCACTTTGGGGTTGGAATCGCGATGTCGATCGTGGCACCGACTCTCGTGCTCACCCGCACCTACCTGCTCGCTGACGTCCCGCCGCGCGCCGTATCAATTGCTCTGTCCGTGCTCTTCCTAGCGGCTGTGCCCGTTCTCCTGTACCGGGCGCGCCAGCTCCTAGAAAGCAAGCACTTCCTCACCTTCCTCTATGTATGGGATGGCCTTGGCATAGCGGCCACGGTCGTTTGGGTGGTGCTCGACGGTGGAGGGTCGAGCCCCTACGTGGCATTCTTCTACGTGTTGGTTGGCCACGCGGCGCTCGCGTTCCCACCGCGAGGGACCGTGGCCGCGGGACTTTCGGTCGTGCTTGCGCGATTGGCCACTGGGCTGCTCGACGCTCAGGGACCCGTCGTGGATACCGTGATTGATGTAGTGGCGCTTGCACTTCTAGCCACAGTGGCCACCCTCATGGCGCGCGGTCAACAGGCGCTTGTGGGCCGCGCAAGGACTCTCACAGATCAGGCGATACGGCTTGCCGACGTCGATGGACTGACGGGGTGCATTAACCACCGTGCCTTTCACGCGAGGCTCGCCGAAGAGTCGGCCAAAGCCACGTCTGGTCACCCACTCAGCGTGCTCGTGCTCGACGTCGACTATTTCAAGGCGATCAACGACGGCTATGGGCACCAAGCGGGGGACGACGTGCTCTCCCAGCTGGGTTCGCTATTGCGCGCGGGGTTCCGGGCGCACGACGTGGTCGGGCGGATCGGCGGCGACGAGTTCGCCGTCTTGCTTCCCGATGCGGACCAAGAGACTGCAGCGGGGCTCGAGCGCCGATTGCTTGAGGCGCTTAATGAAGGGGCGCTGCCGCATCGCTGGCGCGTAACAATCGGGTCTGCGACGACTAGTGTCGCCGCAGACGGCACAGAATTGCTCGGGTCGGCAGATGCACGGCTTTACGCCAAGCGTCGCTACGACCGGACGCCGGAGTAAGTCCGGGGCAAACGCTACCGCCGTGGCTGAGTGGCCCGAATTCGTTGAGCAGTCACCAAAGTACTGGTAAACAACGACGTCGCACCACAATGTCCCAAGTGATCGCATCATCGGCCTCAGATTTTGGGGGAATGGCTTAAGGGCGAAGAGTGCAATCGGTGCCGCGGTCTTCGCTTGCAACTGCTCGAAGGGTCGCCTCGACGTTACGCTCGACCTTCGCGCGGATCCGCTCATGCTCTGCGGTGTGTCGGGTGGCAATCGAGCCGCCACTGCGATCGCTGCCGGAGCTTCCGCTTGCGCGCTCTCGGTCGTCTTGTGCGTGCTCTCGTTCAGTTGCCGCCGCATCCCGCAGATCTGCAATCCTCTCGCGTTCATCGGCGGTCGTTTCGCGTTCACCCGCGGTGATGTCCCTGGTGTCGGCCTCCGCGTCACGACGGTCAGCTTGCGCTCCACGACGGACATTCGGGTCGTTCGGTTTGTGCAACAAAGTGTCAGAGGCCGATGTCCAGCGCGTTGATCGCCTCCAACGACGCGGCAACACTACTGAGATCATCAAGTAGTACTGACTCCGTCACCTCGATAACAATTGTTGACGGTGCGCAATTGCCCTCTAACAGTGCCTCACGTAGCGTCGTGATCGGGTCCGCCACGCTCTTTAGTGCCGCATCGTGGCAATGCGTTAAGCGAGCGAGGGTAATACCCGAGCGATGTTAGGCAGCGTTGGAGCCGATGACGGGCTATCACGTCGCTTATGCGTGTACATCTCGCGGTCCGCAGCCTGCACCGCCTCGTCAAACGAGGTGCCAGTGGGCCATTCTGAGACCCCAACGGAGCATCCAATCGGCAGAGACGCGATGATCCGTGCAAGGACCCCGTGGGCGTGATCGACGTTCGTCGACGGCATCACAACCACGAATTCATCACCACCAGTCCGGGCGGGAATGTCACTTGATCGAAGTTGCGAGCTCAGTGCCGCCCCCACTTCTTGAAGAATTTCGTCTCCAGCATGGTGCCCATGCCGGTCGTTGAAAGCCTTGAAATTATCCAGGTCGAGGACAGCAACCGAGCGGGGCACCACTCGAGCCCGCTTGCCGGAAAGCGAGGCCACGACCAAATCCAGGCCGGTGCGATTGAGCAGGGCCGTCAAAGGATCGGACATCACCTGGCGGCTGAGGTCGAGGACCAGCGAGTTAACGAACCAGCCCAGGCCCCAGCACAGAACAACAATGGCGGCCCACAGCACGCGTAATTGCGCACTATCGCTGTGAAGGAAGGCGACTGCCGCCGACAACACTGTCAATACGGCCAGGTGCGTGACCATCTCTCTGCGGCCGAACCAGGTTGCCGCGTAGAGAGCGGCAACGACGAGGGTCGCGAGCGGCACGGCCTCGCTCATGATCGAATCCTGTGAGGCCGCAACTAGGCAAGTCACAGCAATATTGAGATCGACCAGCAGGAACAAGACCCATCCTGGTGTCCGCGCACCCATCCATGCCAGCGCGACAAGTCCCACCATGGCGTAGGCGAAGCGGAATACGGTCAGACCCGGCATGCCGACATCGTTTGGCACAATGATCGAGTACAAAAGTCGCGCGAGCATGAGGCCGATAACCAGGAGGTACCAGGCCATCATTGACCAGATCGGCCCGGGAAGGCCGACCACTTCGCGTCCAAGGAAGGAACCGGGGGCGAGGTTCACGCGTGCCGGCAAAGTGCGGAACAGGGGCACTGGCATCGGCCGCCTCCAGCCCATTGTCGATGGCTACGAGCAAGTGACAACCAGAGTACTCACTTTTCGCGGTCTACCCGTGCCACATCCGCCACGCGTGACGTTCACAGCAACGCGGAGGTCAGTCAGCTCAGCTGCATAGTTGTCACGCAGGTAGCTACGTCGTCGCCGCTGGTAGATAGCTCGGTAGTGGCGGAGCGGCCGTTATATTCGATAGCGACGGTGACGTCGATGTCGCGCGGCAGCCAGATTCCTACGAAGCCGTTGTCGAACGTCGTACGCGTCTCGTCGATGAGGACTGCGCCGGAGTCGGCATCGGTCACCAGCATTTGCACGTCGGAACTCTGAATTTCACCCATACACGTCGTGAGACTATGGAAATAGCACTCGTGGGTTTGATCTACGAATGGTGCGATCGATACATAGAAATCGTCGTTCGGCATCGGAAGCGTCAATTCGCGTTCAGCCGCATCCGTGATGATGAGCTCGGTTGGGCGAATCGAGACGCCCAGGTCGGACTCGCGCTCGGCGGTCGGCAGCGCGTCAAGGCGGTCGATGATCTGACGGGCATCTAGCCCGGCCAGCCCGTAATCCGTCATCATCGCGTCGCCTGCCAACGCGACGTCTTCTGTCTGGCTATCGCTCGTCTGGTTGGAAGCAGGCACGGAGCACGCGGACAGCGCTAGCACAGTGGCTGTCGTGACAGCGAGCGTCCTGGTCGCCCGCCTAGTCCAGTGGGAAGCGGTGTGTTGTGACATGCGTAATCCTCTTATGTGGAGCGTTCGATGTGTGTCATGTGCGAGTTGGTCGGCCGATCACGCCGGGTCGCTGGAGCCGCCAGTGCACGATGCGCCAGGCTCTGGAGTCTGCTCACCCTGGATGTACTTGGCCAGAAACGGCTCGACACGAGGGTCAGCTGCGTCGTCGAGTTCAAGTTGTGTGCCCCATGCGGTGAGTACCACTGGAGCGCCCAATGACTCCATGGGACTTAGCAGCGTGTATGCGCGCCCGTCGGCCAGTGTCGTGAGCACATCAACCTGCTGCTGGTCGAGCCCAGGCTGGTACGTGATCCAAACCGCGCCGTGTTCGAGCGAATGTACGGCTTTAGCGGTGGTTACGGGTTCGGTATAGACGCCGCAGTTTTGCAAAATGGCATCGTGTGGGCCGCCAACTGGTGGAAGAACAGTGCCTTCCTCTTGTGCAGGCGTCGGCTCCGGGACAGATTCAACGTGGTCGGCGGTGAGGTCGGTGGTCTCCTTCACGTCCTCAATTGGTTGACTTGCCGCCTGCTCGATTGCCGTAATGCGCTTGCCTTCTCCAGCCAGCACTACCCAAACGACAGCGATTAGCGCGAGCGCGATGACGACAAATACCGCGACAACGATGAAGCGGCGGCGCTTTTCACGAGCATCGTGCTCGGCCCGCAGTCGCGCAACCTCGCTCGAATTTTTACTTTTGGCGGTATTTTTTACCATGATGTTCCTCTGATGTTGGCGGCGTAGCGATGCTCGCACCCAATCCGGCAGTACTAGTGCCAGGCCCGAGTTGGTCAATTGCCGATCCGGCTATTGCGAGCCAGCACTGCCTATTATGCCCACGAATGGACCATAGAAGCATCCAAGTGCGGTTGGCCTTACCGCCTGGATTCACGACTCTCAAGCAGGGTCGCACGAATTGTGCGGTACGTCGTGAGGTCGACCTCGCCATTAGCGAGGCGCTCATCGAGGATCGCCAATGCGGGGACAGCGGCCGATGCGACAGCCGAGGCCGTCGGCGGATTCGCTGGCGTCGTTCTAGGCTCCGGTTCCTGGGATTTGCCTGGTAACAACCGAATCGCGAGCCAAACCAGAAGTCCAAGCAGGACTAACCAGAAAAGGCCCATTCCCATCCATGCGAGGCTGTTCAGACTCCCGCTGTACCAACCCATCATGGCCTTGTCCTCTCTCATCGCTACTTTCAGCATGTACCAAAGAGGTGTGGCTTTTAGGGCAAGTTTTATGAAGATTCGATGAAGACTGAGCTGGTTACCTGATCAGCGCTGTCAGTCGTCGGCGGGTTCGTCGGCACGGTCGGTGACGCGCGGCAGTGTGAGAGTGAACGTCGCACCGGCGCCTGGGCCATCGCTCCCGGCGACGATTGTGCCGCCATGTGCGTTGGCAATCGCCTGGGCTATCGACAGTCCGATGCCTGAGCCGCCGTGACCGCGGTCACGGGGAAGGTCGACCCGGAAGAACCGGTCGAAGATCCTGGGCAAGTCTTCGGCTGCGATGCCTTCGCCGGAGTCGCGAACGGTGACCCGAGCCACGTTGATCTCCCCGGTCACCCCAACCTGCACTGTGCCACCTGCGGGCATATGCTGTCGAGCGTTCTCAAGCACATTGGTGAGGACCTGGCCGATTCGGTCTGGATCTGCGTTCACGACCAAACCGGGCGCACTGGTCACAAAGAGGGTGATCCCGCGCTCAGCAAGACGATCCGACGCTTGGGAGACCGCGTCTGTCACTATTTTGTCGAGTTCGATGGGGTGACGCTCTAGCGACAGTCGACCCTCCGCCGCCGATGTCACGAGGGCAACATCCGCGGACAGGCGCGTGAGCCGGCCCACTTGGTCCTGCATCGTGTGGAGCGTGCGCTCATCGAGTTGCTCAACACCATCTGAGATCGCCTCGAGGTAGGCGGCTAGTACGGCTAGGGGAGTACGCATCTCGTGTGCGAGGTCGGCCAGCATTCGCGTACGGGTGTCCTCGACGAGGGACAACTCGCTTGACATCGTCGTAAACGCCTCTGCGACGCGATCAAACTCCGGTCCAATTCCAGGTGCACTCACAGTGACGTTCCTTTCGCCCCCGGCTACCTGCAGCGTTGCTCTGGCGAACGGCGTCAGGGAGCGACGAATCCGGCGCGATATGAGGACACTAACGCCAGCTGAAGCGATCAGAGCGGTGACAAGGGCTATCGACAAGGAGACGGCCGATGCTACGGCGTAGGCCCGCTCAGCATGATCCGAAGCGACTTCACCGGTGGCTACGGCGCGGAACAGGTGCTCTTGGAAGAGACGAGGGCCGACGGCGGCGCCTACCGCCCACCCGGCCGCAACACCCACCCCAACCACGGCCGCCATTGCGACCAGCAGCCGCGAAGCGAGATCGGCCCTATCGGCTAGGGCCATCCAGCGTCTCACTCGCCAGGGCCCATACGGTAGCCGTAACCTCGCACAGTTTGTACGTAAACGGGATTGGCGGAATCCTCGCCGAGCTTGCGCCGCACGTGTCCCACGTGAACGTCAACGAGGTGGGAGTCGCCAAACCACGCCGGTCCCCACACCTGCTCGGTGAGCTGATCACGGGAGAAGGCCCTTCGTGGCTCGCACGCCAATGCCGCCAGCACGTCGAATTCCGTACGGGTGAGTTCCACGATTCGACCAGCCACGCGGACGTCTCGGGCCGCCAGGTCGAGGGTGAGAGCGCCAACCGTCAGTACCTCTGGCACGTCGGCAACGGTCCCACTACCCGCAAAGCGCCGTGGCCGTCGTAGCATCACGCCGACACGCGCTACAAGTTCACGAGGACTGAACGGCTTAGTCAGGTAGTCGTCGGCGCCGACTGATAACCCGATCAGTCGGTCAACTTCCTCCACACGGGCGGTGAGGATGATCACGTAACAGTCACTGAACGTCCGCAGGGTCCTACACACTTCAATACCGTCTGTGCCGGGTAAACCCAGATCTAGGACGACAACGTCCGGGGGAGTTTCCCGCGCTAGAGCAATCGCCTGGAGTCCGTCCCGAACCACCTGCGTGTCGTATCCATCGCGTGCGAGGTATGACGCGATCAATCGGCCGAGTGCCTCCTCATCTTCCACGACCATGACCCTGGCGCGGGGCGTTGGGGGGTGCAGCTCAAGCGAGATGGGAGGGGTTGCCATGGACCCATCCTGACACCTGCGTGACGGCACGCCTAGCGAGTTGTTCGCGAACGAGTCACTAGCGCGGCTTGAGCGATCAGCTGCAAGCCAGGGTCACTCGTGGCTGGCGCGCGGCACAATGCTGGTCGACACCAGAACATTTGCATGCAGGGTGCGGTGGACGGGGCACTTGTCGGCAATCGCAAGCAACGACTCTCGCTGCTCAGGCGAAAGGTCGCCCGAGACGACGATCGTCCGTTCGATTTGCTCAACCGCTGCGGGCTCTCACTCGCAGTTCGCGCAGTCGTCGGCGTGTATGCGGCTATGGCGAAGCGTGACCTCAACCCGTTCAAGCGGCCACTTCTTGCGATCCGCATACATGCGTAGCGTCATCGATGTGCAAGCCCCAAGCCCGGCCAACAGCAGGTCGTAGGGCGACATGCCCGTCGCCGCACCCACCGGCTCGGGTTCGTCCGCTAGCAGAGCATGCTCGCGAGTGGAGACGGTCTGGCCGTACGGCTTATGGCCGTTTTCCGACACCCGCACCGCACCGTCTTCGAGTTGCGAAACGGCAGGTGCGTCCGACACATCTGTGGTCAATGAAGGTACGTAACGGCGCACCCATGCGCCAATCACTTCTGCGGCGAACTGTGCATCTGCCTTGCGAGTGAGCAGGTGGTCAGTGCCGTCCAGGGCGACGAAGGACTTGGGGTGGTGTGCTGCATCGAAAATTTGGCGTGCATTGTCGACCGAAACTATTTGGTCAACAGGGGAGTGAAGCACCAGTAGCGCTGCGGACAACTGGGAGACTCGCTCGAGCTGGGGTTGCGCTTCAAGGTCTCGAACGAATTGTTTATCAATGCGGAATGAGCGCCCTCCCAACGAAATTTCGGCGCTATTGTCCCGTTGCACGTTGGTGAGGCGCTCCGGCATCAGGTCGAGCACGTGCGCTGGGTCGGCGGGAGCGCCTATGGTGACGACGGCCTGCACCTCAGGAATCTGAGTCGCGGCGACGAGCGCGGCCGCCCCGCCTAGAGAGTGGCCAATCAGAATGCTCGGCGCGTGACGCTGGGAACGGAGGAATCCCGCGGCTCTGACCAGGTCCTCGATATTGGAGGTGAAGTTGGAGTTGGCGAAGTCCCCTCCGGACTGGCCCAGGCCGGTGAAGTCGAATCGCAGCACTGCAACGCCGATGTTGGTGAGGGCCCGCGAGATCCGAGTGGCCGCAACAGCGTCCTTACCGCAGGTGAAGCAGTGCGCGAAGAGTGCGTACGCAAGCGGTTCGCCATCGGGCAACTCGAGCCGGCCGGCAAGCTTTTCTCCTTGCGAGCCTACAAAGTCAACACGCTCGGGGGTTTGGCCGCGTGCCATCGTTACGCCATCCGCTTTGCCAGAATCGCGAGACCGTCAACGTCGAGCAACACAATTCTGCCGCGCGCCTGGCGTATGAGTCCGCGCAGGGCCAGGTCTGCCATCGTCTTGCTGGTCGATTCGCGCGTCGCACCGAGCAAGCCGGCCAGTTGGTCGTGCGTGAGTCGGATCGTCACGTGGCCGTGACGCGTGACTCGCTGCGACCCGGACAGGCGCACCAGAGTGCTCGATGTGCGGGCAACGAGTGGGCGCAGAGCCAGATCCGTGAGACGTTCCTCAAGACGTGCCACTTGCTGGCCCAGGTGCCTGGAGATGCGCACGGCGATACGCGGGTCAGACAGCATGTGACGCTCGACGTCTTGGACGCTGAGTTGGCAGATTTGCGTGTTCTCGATAGCCTCTGCGTAGTTGTCGTACATGCGCTGCCCTACCAGCAACATCTCGCCAAAGACAGCGCCGGGCTCGAGAATCGCCATGGTGAGCGCCTTGCCGTCTTCCGTCACGCGGAAGATCCTGACGCGTCCCTCTTTGAGAATGAATAGCGCGGTGATGGGTTGGCTCTGGCTGAAGACGATGTCGCCGTTGCTGAAGGTGCGCGACGGCGCCATGCGGTCAAAAGCCGCTATTTCGCCAGCAGTGAGATCGGCGAACAGCTCTACTGAACTCAGGCAACTAAAGGGTTCGGAGTCAGCAGCTGGCACTAGATTATTCTCCCGTCCATCTGGCGACCACGGGCGTCGGTCTCCCGACGGTGCGATGGCCCACGGTAGAATGGAACCGTGTCAGTAGTCTGCGACCCAGGACACACAAGGGCGAGTGATTCTGCCTACGGTATTGTGGCCGCCGCAGCGACGATGTGTCCCGCACGCACCGACACCTCTCGCACGTCACGACCCTGTACGCGAAGTGCGGTCCACGGATGCGCGTAGATGTCGGAGCCACCGATCGCGCACGCGAGGCGGACAAGAGGTGACAGGATCGCGGTGGCCATGGTGGGCAGTTGCATGTCAACAATTCCAGCGCGTCCGCCGGTGCGAAGGACCGACTGGGCGCTTCTCCAGGCTGCGTGCCAGTCATCGAAGACGCTCAGGGAATAAGTGGCGAAGACGGCGTCTACCGACTCTGCGCCGATAGTGTCTGCGGTGAACTCCGCTGCATCGGCACGCACCGTGGTGACGTTGGACCATCCGTGACGGACGACGCGTTGGTCGGCACGAGCGAGCATCGCCGGACTGCGGTCCGGACCTATCACGCGGCCCGTTTTTCCCACCGCGGCTACAAGAAGCGGGAAGTTCAGACCCGTGCCGCAACCAATGTCAAGAACGGTGTCGCCCACGTGTAGCCCCAACAACCCGATGCCGGCCATTCGTCCGCGACGATAGACGGGCCTCTCACCTGACATCCAGTCGTAGAAGTAAGCGCCGCGTTCGTACGTACGTACCCCTCACCGGTACTCTGGGTTGGCGTCGTAGCCGAACCGCTCCCCGTCGTTCCACTCCTGGGGAAGGTTGCCCTGAGCAGGGATTCCGCCGGCGTTCTTGAGCATCTTGGCCATGTGCAGCAAGTTCCACGTCATAAATGTGGTGTTGCGGTTAGTGAAGTCATTCTCGGGGCCACCCGAGCCCTCGTCGAGATAGCTGGCGCCGGGCCCTACTTCGCCAATCCAACCTGCGTCGGCGCTGGGAGGGATCACGTAGCCGATGTGCTGCAGGCTATACAACAGCGACATCGCGCTGTGCTTGATGCCATCCTCATTACCGGTGATCAGCACTCCGGCCGTCTTCCCGTAATAGACGTACTGGCCTTGATCATTGAGCATCCCACTCATCGCGTAGAGGCGCTCGATGAATTGACGCGCGACTGACGAGTTGTCGCCCAACCATATAGGGCCTCCGATCACCAGTACATCTGCTTCTCTTATCCGGGGCCAGATGTCGTCGGGCCAGGCGTCTTCAGCCCAGCCATGCTCACGCATGTCTGGGTAGACGCCGGTGGCGACGGGATGGTCGATGAGCCTGACGGTGTCGACCGTCACCCCGAGCTGACGCATCAGTAAGATGCTGTGGTCCATGAGCCCCTGAGTGTGGCTGAGTTCGGGTGATTTTTTCAAAGTGCAGTTCACGTAGACCGCGCGGAGGTCGGAGAAATCGGGAGTCGAAGATGTCATGGTTCGACTCTACTTCGGGGCTCTTAAGCGTTGTGTAGTTTCTCTCACCGAGTGGCGACCCTTTGCACTGTTACAAATAGGGAGGAGACACTGCACATACTCAATACGGAAGTAACGAAGGCGGATTCGTCGGCGTGGGACTTGATCGTCATCGGTGGGGGAAGTGCAGGGCTAGTGGCCAGCAAAACCGCCGCGAACTTTGGCGCCAAAGTGTTGCTGATCGAGAAGGACCGACTCGGCGGCGACTGCCTCAGGACCGAATGTGTGCCGTCGAAGACGCTGATCGCCGCAGCGCACGTCGCGTCGGCCGCCGCATTGGCGCAAGGCATCCGTCCGGGCGAGCAGCGCATGGCTCCCGACTTTTTGGAAACCATGAGCAAGGTCGACGCCGCCGTCCAGACAATCGCGCCTACGGACTCCCGCGAGGCTCTCGAAGATGTGGGTGTGGCCGTGGCTAGCGGTCACGCTCACTTCGTGTCGAGCCGAAGCATCTCCCTAGATGGCGAGGAAATCCGTTTCGCGCAGGCGCTTATCGCCACCGGCACAAGGCCATCTATGCCAAAGCTCGACGGTGGCGAAGAACTGCAGATTCTCGACAGCGGGTCGTTCTGGGACCTGCGTGAATTGCCCGCGAAACTAGTCATCTTGGGCGGCGGGGCCATCGGCTGCGAGCTCGGTCAAGCCATGGCACGGCTGGGCTCTCAGGTGACAATTGTGCAGCGCGGCTCACGGATTCTTCCCAAGGAGGAGCAGTCCGCGGCCCGCGTCGTGCACGACGCGATGGTGGCGGATGGTGTGACCATCATTACTGGACGCTCGGCTGCCTCTACCTCGACCACAGATGGCTTCGCAGGCACACTCACCCTTGACGACGGCCAGGTACTTAACTTTGAGCGACTCGCCGCCGCGCTTGGGCGTAGACCGGAGACCGCCGCACTGAGCCTCGACGCGGCCGGGGTCACCGTAGATAGGGGTGGGTTTGTGAGCGTTGACGCTGCGCTTCGTACCGAGAACAAGCGCATTTGGGCCGCAGGCGACATCACCGGAATGCCGCAGTTCACGCACACAGCAGGCGTCAACGGCAGCGTCGCCGCCACAAACGCCATCTTGGGGTTGCGACGCAAGGCGGAAACCCGCGTGATGCCACGTGTCACGTTTACCTCGCCCGAGGTGGCGGCGGTTGGCATCACGGCCTCAGATGCGGATCCCGGCAAGCACCAAGTTGTCACCCATCCACACACCCACTGTGACCGTGCGATCACAGAATCCGCCACAACTGGGTTCACGCAGATCGTTGTCGAGAGGAACGGGCGCATAGTTGGCGGAATGATTGTGGGACCCAGGGCGGGGGAGACGGTAGGCGAGCTCACGTTGGCGGTCCACCAAAAACTCTCGACCAGCGCCATCGCCAGCACCATCCACCCATACCCGACTTACAACGACCCGCTGTGGAACGCCGCAGTGACCGATGTGAGAGTGCGACTTGGCGCGGGCGTGATGGCCATGGCGATCCGGGTTTTGCGGCGGGTGCGCCTGGCCCGCATGAGATGACGTAAGAGGGTCACCGCAGGAGGTGGTAGCCGGCGACCATTCGCTGTATCGCGCTGATGGATACGACGACGGCCCAGCCGACGGCAATCTGCCAGGCAAAGGTCGGCACGATCAGCCACGCGGAGTGCACGGCAATAGTCTCGGCGCCCTCGGCGCCCTCGGCCACCACGGTGCCCCGAACCCGTTCGCGGCGCCGATGGCCACTCCAACGACCGTGGTGCCATATACGACGAAGTCCATGGTGATGGTCACACTGCCGGAAGGTATTCTCTCGGTCGTCCCCGAGTGAACTGATCTCGGTAGGTATCGCGTGAGGAGTGGTGTCGCAGGGCACTCGTGGGTCGGTGAGTCCCGCCCAGTCGGCGATTCCAGCAACAGTACCTACAACTCCGCAGTGACCTCTTCGCTGACGTGCGATCGCGCGTGCTCGACTGCGGGAGCGAGGTCGTCGAACAGGTGGTTGGGGTGTGTGAGCGAATCGATGACGCCCAGCCGCTTGAGCAACGTCAAATGCTCGGGCTTGATGCCCTTGATCAACACCGAAATGCCGCGGCGCTCTAGAGCCTGCACCAGCTCAGTAAGTGTGTGCGCCCCTGTGGCGTCGATGAGCTGCAGTTGCGAAAGCCGGAGGATGACCACTTCGATGCCTTCGTGCTCGCTGATGCGGTCCAGAATCCGCTCTGCGGCGCCAAAGAACAGGGAGCCGTCGATGCGGAACAGGGCAATCTGCGCGTCGCCTGGTACGGGTGACCCTTGCAGCTCCTCGCGGTGGACGCCGCTGGCCTTGCTGAGCGCGCGAAGGGCGAAGAAGGCGGCTGCAGCGATGCCGATGCCGACCGCGATGATGAGGTCAAAACTCACGGTGATGATGCCAGTGACGACGAAGACGATCGCGTCGGAGCGCGTCGAGCGTATGACCTGCTTAACGATGGCGGGGGAGACCATTCGGGCCGCGGTGACCATCAGCACCCCTGCGAGCGCCGCGAGAGGTATGCCCGACACGATGTTGGTGGCTAGGTACACCACCGAGAGCAACGCCGCTGAATGGACGATCGCCGAAACCCTGGTGCGCGCCCCTGATCGCACGTTGACTGCCGTGCGGGCGATGGCGCCCGTTGCGGGCATCCCGCCAAAGAATCCGGACGCGACCGATGCGAGGCCTTGCCCGACCAGTTCGCGGTCGGCGTTGTACGGTCCGGTGTCCTCCATCGACGCCGCCACGCGGGCGGACAACAGGGACTCAATCGAGGCAAGTGCGGCGACTGCGAATGCGGGTCCCAAGAGAGACAGTACGGTGCCGGGATCGAGCGCTGGCAGGCCGGGCATAGGTAGCGAACTGGGCAGCGCGCCGATCATGTTGAGGGGAAGGCTGTACACCGAGGTGGCGAGCGTCACCACCACGATCGCGATGAAGGACGCTGGCAGCCGACCTCCCACTCGTCCGATAAGCAACATCACCATGGCGACAACCACCACTGCTGTGACAGGTAGAAGTGCCCCCGGCCAACTCGCATCCATCACCGACTGGACGGCGGCGACGGCGGCGTTGGTGCTGTGGCCGGCTGCGGTCACGCCGACTGCGGCGGGCACCTGCTGGAGAAAGATGATGAATCCGATGCCGACGGTGAAACCTTCGATTACAGGCCACGGAATGTAGCTGACCGTACGTCCCAGGCGCAGCACCCCTGCTGTGATCACAATGACGCCGGCCATGATGCTGACGATCACCACCGAACCCACGCCGTGGGTGACGACTATGGGGCCGAGCACTACGACCATCGCGCCCGTCGGTCCTGAGACCTGCACGTTCGATCCGCCAAAAATGCCGGCCACGATGCCCGCAACGATCGCGGTGATGAGGCCCGCCTCGGCGCCTGCTCCAGAGCTGACGCCAAAGGCCAACGCCAGCGGCAAGGCGACGATTCCTACGGTCACGCCCGCAATCAAATCGGTACGCCAGCTGCGTTTGAGTTCGCGGTAGTCCTGAAGGGAGGGGAGTAGGGACTTTAGCGAGCGCGAGCCATTGCTCATGAGGCGGAAGAGATCGTGGGAAGAGCCTGGACGGAGGCCTCGTGCGCTTGTGAGGCGCGCAACAACTCCGATAGAAGCTGGCGCGTGACCTGCAAGAGCTCCGCGACATGCGGGAATGCAAGTCGGTAATAGACCACGCTCGCTCGTCGGTCAGACACCACCAAACCGTAGCGGCGCAACACCGATAGGTGCTGAGACAGGTGTGATGCCTCAAGCCCGGTGTCCTTTATCAGTTCTGACACCGCGGCTTCATCGACGCCGGCAAGGATCTCGAGGACCCGGATGCGGTACGGGTGGGCGAGACCCTTAAACAGATTCGCCTTAATTTCATACAGGGGCCGTTCGCCCTCACCAAATGCCACGTACTTCTCCTTGCCCAACCGCGTCACCATCACTGAGTTAGTGACTTGATGTATCCATCATATAGTGATGACGGCGAGCTCCCCTACAGAGCGTGTGCACTGAGGTCGAAAACGACGTAGAGGTGGAGGTCGGGCTGGTCAGCGGGCTGCGGGGCGCGGCGAGCAGCCCGTCACTCGCGCCCGTCCTCTAACGGAATCATCATGGTGCGGAACTCGCCACGGGATCCGTGAAGAGACCAGATGCGCTCGGCGACATCGTCGATACCGTGCTCGAGCTGAAGCTTGGGGATCGCGCCGGGGATGACCAGTTGGACAACGTTGATTCCCTCGTCGGCAAGAGCATCGTGAAGCATCTCGCCGTAGGCGGTCTCCGCTGGGAACGCGACGGAAGTACCCGCGAAGTCGGACCGGGACTTCATCGCCGTACCGCCGTTAATGAGGATGATGGAGCCCTCGCCGGCTTCGCGCATGGCAGGCAGCACCGCGCGCACGGCATGCATGAGTCCCAGCGCTGAGAACTGCAGCGCCTCGAGCGCGAGTTCGGGCGTGAGGTCCAGCACGGGAAAGAGGTAGGTGCGCGACGGTAGTGGGCTGTATTGGAGCGCGGAGATCGGGCCTAGTTCGACCGCGGCAGTTGCCAATGCGGCCTCGAGTGCGGTGGGGTCAAGGATGTCCGCAGCGTAACCGCGCGCGATGACGCCCTCTGTCTCAAGCCCAGCTGACAGCCCGTCCAGCTTCGCCTGGTCGCGGGAGATGAGCGCGACGGAGAAACCCTCACGACCAAATCGACGTGCGACGGCGGATCCGAGTCCGGGCCCTGCCCCGACGATGGCGATGGTTGGCATGTTTGACTCCTCGATGATTCGTAGCGTTGTGCGACCGTTTCCGGCAGCCTTTCTGTGTCAAATCATGCCTCATTGACGTAGTGGAAGCACGCGTGGCGAGTCCCAATCGTCGTGTCGCCGCCGCCGTGCGCAACCATGACGCCGTCACGGCGGAGACGGTTGCGCAGTAGCAGACGGTGATTGCCGCGGAGGTCGGACAGGGCGATGACCTGACAGGCAGCGGCCCTCTGCTAGACCGCTTTGGGGCACGGACGCTCGGACTCCTCGACTTGGGCGCGCCGGCGCACAAGTCCCTCACGTGCGAGGATGCGCTCGCATGGGCCAGCACATAGTTGCACTCCGGAAATGCCATGCTGACATTCAAGGATCAGGTCCCAAAATCGCTCGACGCGGGCAATTCCGCGGTTCCCCAGATCGCGGCCGGGGTGATATTTGACGCACTCGTCGAGCGACTGCATAGTCAACGTCAGTTGATAAACGGCGTCGAGACATACCTGAGAAGGCGTCCTGGTTTCGCTCGGTCAGGTTAAGGGCGAGCTTGAGACGGATGACATCAGCGCAAAACTTCGGTTGACATGGGCGCGAATCCCCGAGGGACACTAAGGGGCCATGTCGGGCAGAGCGATGTTCAAGGCCGCTTTGAGTGACGAGGTCGAGGTGGCGGCGGCATGGTCCTCGAGCCGGGCATGTGGCAGACCCAGGACAAGATTTTTGACGCGCTCAAGAGCAACGTGGCGCCGGAATTGACCTACCCTGTGAACTCGTCCAATACCGCCCTGCTACTCACGGTGGCGTACAACTACGAGTAACGCGAAAGGTTGGGGAAGTGCGCGGCGTGGACGCGTGATAGCCGAAGTATTCTTCACTACCCCTATCGCTTAGCGCGGTAACGATATATCGTTGGATATCGTTCACGATATAACTAGGAGGTCATCATGGGCAGTTCATTCAAGACCGCGGGTTTCGACACCAACAAGGGAACCGAAGGGATGTGGCAGGCAATGGAACAGTTGCGTGCCACGTTCGAGAAGCGGGTGGGCACGCGCATGGGCAGGGGAGACGTCCGCACGGCCGTGCTCGCCCTGCTCGCAGAGACACCGATGCACGGATACCAGATCATTCACGAGATCGAGGAGCGTACCAGGGGGAGCTGGAAGCCAAGCGCCGGCTCCGTTTACCCGACGCTTCAGCTCCTGGCCGACGAGGGCCTCATCACCGCCGAAGAGTCCAACGGTCGCAAGACCTACACGCTGACAGACGCTGGTCGCGAAGAGGTCGCTGGCTCTGATGCATCGGCGCCGTGGGAGACCACCGGTACACACGGTGACCTCGGCTTCACCGGGCTACCCAAGGCCGGCGTCGAGCTAGCCCAGGCTACCGCCCAGGTGGGTCGCACCGGTACGCCCGCGCAGGTCAAGGAAGCCATCGCGGTCCTCGAAGAGTCTCGTCGTCGCATGTACTCGATCCTCGCTCAGGACTAGCGCGAGTGCCGTCCGTAAATTCGGGGGGTGCGGACTTGATTCGTGGGGCGAGCGCCTCGCGCGCCCGCTACCGCCGCATCCTGAGGTTTGCGAGTTGGAATCTCGCGGTCACGTGGTGGTATGAGATAGTCCTGCCTCGTATCGGGTTGGGCAAACTCGCAGAGCAAACTCGCTCCAAGCGTATGCGGCGCGTCGCTCAGCGCTTTCATGTGCTTGCCGTGGACCTGGGCGGGCTAATGATCAAAGTCGGGCAGTACATGTCCTCACGGCTCGACGTTCTCCCGCCTGAGATCACTGCCGAACTCGAGGGTTTGCAAGACGAAGTACCGGCCGTCCCGTTCGATCAGATTCGGGTACTTGCTGAGGCGGAACTTGGAGTGCCGTTGGAGCGCGTCTTCGGATCGATCCATGAAGTGCCCGTGGCTGCTGCGTCGTTGGGGCAAGCGCACCGAGCACGGCTGACGCCTCTTGATGCCGCGGACACCGGGCTTGATGGCGTCGTGCTCAAGGTTCAACGACCGGGTATCGACCAGATTGTCGCTGTCGATCTGGCCGCGCTGCGAAAGGTAGGCCGATGGCTGAGCCATGTGCGCGCCGTCTACTCGCGCGTTGACATGCCGGCGCTCGTGGAACAATTCGCCCAGACCAGCCTTGAGGAGATCGACTATTTGCAGGAGGCGGCCAACGCCGAAAGATTCGCAGAGGTCTTCGCTGACGATGACCGCGTGTGCGTCCCCGCAGTCGCGTGGGAGCGCACCACGCGCAGAGTGCTGACACTTGAGGACGTCACCGCAATCAAGATTAGTGACGTGGACGGCTTGCGCGCCGCCAACATAGACCCGGCTGAGGTCGCTCTCGTCTTTGCTGACGTGATGTACGACCAGCTCTTCAACCACGGCTTTTTTCACGCGGACCCGCATCCCGGCAACGTCTTTGTGACTCCACTCGATGGCGGCCCTGACGACCGCAAGTGGAAACTCACATTTATTGACTTCGGCATGATGGGGGAGATCCCCGGTGCGACACGTGCGAGCTTGCGTAAGCTGCTGATCGCTGCGGCGACGCGTGACGGTAAGGGACTGGTCCAAGCGGGTCGGGATATGGGTGTCCTGTTGCCGTCAGCAGATACGGTCGAACTTGAGCGCGTGCTGACGCAGCTCTTTGCCAGGTTTGGGGGCATGGGATTCGCGCAGCTTCGCGATGTTGACCCGCGCGAGTTCCGCGACTTTGGGATGCAGTTCAACGACGTGGTCCGCACTCTTCCCATTCAGTTGCCGGAAGACTTCCTGCTTGTGGGCAGGGCCATGTCGCTTACTTCTGGTGTCTGCAGCGCGCTTAACCCTACCTACAACTTATGGGATTCGGTCGAGCCGTACGCAGCGCAGTTGCTGCGAGACGAGGGCGGCAACGTTGTTCAGGACCTCGCCAAAGAGGCTATGGAGATCGCCAGCATTGCTCTACGCCTCCCGAAACGCCTCGACGGATTAGTCGACCGGATCGAAGACGGGCGACTAGCGATCACTACGCCACGCCTCGAGCAACGCGTTGAGCGCCTGGAACGGACCGCACGCAGCTTGATGTCGACGCTGTTGTTCGGTGCCTTGCTCTTCGCGGGCGCTATTGTGCGTGCGGACGATGCCGCGCTTGGAAATGTGCTGATGATCGCTTCAGCGTTCCCGCTCTTGCATACCCTCTTTGGTGGCCGACGTGGCAAATAAGGCCGTCGTGATCGTGTTGGCGAGTCGCGTTCCGGTTGCCGTGATCGTGGGACGATAGGTGCATGAACCGCGACGTGAGCTCAGCTCTTGACCTGAACGTGGTCTCCACCAGCGACCTCGTACTGTCCATCGCTTGTGCCGACGTGTTAGCAACGGGCGGCACTGAGGAACTCCTGGTGGAACTCGACGGGCAGACTCTGCCGGTCGTTGAACTCAACGATGCGCACGGCACGCGACTGCACCGATTTACCTCAGATCCGGGTGCCCTCAGCGTCAAATACCGCGCGAATATCCCAGGTCGAGCAGAACCCGCAGAGGTAGATGAAGCGGACATCGTCCGCTACCTGCGCCCCAGTCGGTATTGCGAATCTGACTCGCTTGGACCAACGGCCCATTCGACGTTCGCGGACCTGGAAGGAATGCAACTACTCGAGGCAGTGGGTTCTTGGGTTGGCACGCGACTCGCCTACGTGTCCGGCTCTAGCTTGCCCACCGACGGAGCGGTCAGGACCCTGCTAGCCCGCCAGGGAGTCTGTCGAGACTTCGCTCACCTGTGTGTCGCCCTGTTACGCGCCAAGAATGTGCCCGCGCGCCTGACGTCGGTTTACGCCCCGGGGCTAAGTCCCATGGACTTCCACGCCGTGTGTGAAGCGCACGTTGATAGTCGCTGGCTGGTTGTCGATCCGACAACGCTCGCACCGCGCACCTCGATGGTCCGTATCGCTACTGGACGGGACGCTGCTGACACGGCGTTCCTCACCATCCTCAGCGGAGAGATGAGCTTGGACAAGATGCGCGTGAGCGCCATTGTGGACGAACTTCCCACTGACGATGTGCGCGACGCGGTCCAACTCGGCTGACGGTGCGCGTGGGGGTAACGTTGAGTACCCGCGTCTAGAGCAATTGCGCTATTGAGCGGGGTCGGCCGAGCCTGCAGGAACGCTTGGCAATGCGCTTTCTACCGCCTCGAGCGCCTCGGGCGCCACGGGTGCCACAAACGGACCGACCTCCGGTGCCACGTACTCAAGGTGCCATGACTCAGGCTTTGACCCGCCAGGCTGTGCCCACGTCGGATGCACCCAGCCATATTTCTTACCGTTGGACCGCAACCAGGCAGCCGGTGCCGGGTTAAAGTCCACAGCCATGCCCCAGCCGTGGTTCGAGGTACCCGGCACTGCGGCGGTTGAGGGCTTGCGCGCACGAGTCGTCACCTGTACTGAGTAGGAACGGTACGAATCCGTCATTGACAGGTGTCGGCCAGTCTCCGCAAAGTAGTCCTCATCCGCGTCTTCAAGCGTGGCGGCCGCATCGCACTGCAGGTAATTCCCGGGGGCGAAGGATATATCGCAAAGGCTGCCGCTGATGAGGCGACCGTTTGAGCCGCTGATTTCAGCGGGCTCACCGGTCCAGCCGCTCGCGCGCCTGCTCGCGAACTCTAGGTTCGCCGCATAGTAGGCCTCGCGCGCGTCCGCAAACGTTTCTTCGTATTCAACAGTCTGTTCATCGTTAAGCGCATCGCGCCGCTTATTTTCGGTATTAACCCATGTCAGGTGCGAGGCGGTAGCGGCTTCGACAGCATTTGTGAGTTCCGTTGTAGCTAGGTCGATGCCGGATAGGCCTGCGGTCAGCGACGCCAGGTCGGTACGGTCGATTTTGGAGGTCGCGTTTGCGGCGTCTTGAAGTTCAGTTACTGCAGCGGCGAGGTCGTTGAGCGTCGTTCCGTTGGTGACTTGGCTTTCGATCGCAGTCATGATTGCGGTTGCGGAGTCGATCGACGTGGCTGAATCCGCGGTGAGGTTATCAATTTCATCGACCGTGACAGTGAGGTTCGCTTCGTCTGTGGCGTCCTCAACGAGCGAAGCACGTGATTCTACGTCGTCCGCTGCCGCGTCGAGCGCATCGGATACCTGTTTGAGTCTTTTGGTAGCTTCCCGTACGGCGTCAGCATCCTTGACCTCGCCGGCGAGGACGCCCATGATCGCATCGTCCTTCACTACATCGACGAGTTCCGCATCCGATGAGTTCGCCGTAGCCACTGTGGCACTTGCGTGTGCAGCCACCTCTGTGAGTGGCGCATCCACACCCGTAGTGATCGTGACGGCCGCCACGGTCGCAGGTGCAACGCCGAGCTCGATGTCAAGCAACGAGGCCACATCGGTAGCAGCCTCGGTTGCTGTAGTCAGCGATTGTGCGGCGGTCTGCACCTGAATGTCGTCCAGAACTGACGCTGCGTCACGCGTCAAGTCCTCGGCACGCGCCAGTGAGTGTTCGAGTACGCGGCGTTTGTCCTCCACCTCGCGTGCGGCAGCACGGGTCTGGCTCACAGCGACCTGGTGTTCGAACACTTGAGCGCCGCCCGCGCTGGCGTAGCCAAGGCCAAAAAGGGTCAGCGCAACCGTCGCCGCTATGACGCGGGGCTTGCGGAAGGGATTAATCATGACTCACTCAGCGGTTGGGGCACGGGACAATCTCAACGACGTGAGTGACTCACATTGCTTCGAGGCGCGACCATCGTAGGCGCATACAGATTCGCAATCAGCTGACAAAATCCAAACGGACGCAGTCCGCCTGAGTCGATCATGAACGCCATCGAGGTCTACGAACACCTGGCCGAGACCTGCAACGCATTGCTAACGCGACAACTCACTAACGATTTAGGTGCCGCCGGTGTTCCAGGGCGCATGATCCGGTAGTCGTGTCAGGCTACTACATCCATTTTCTGCGCTTGAATGCTCCGTACAGTACCGTTGCGAAGCCAACCATCATGAGGATCGCCAGCGGGTAGCCCAGAGGCCAGTGGAGCTCGGGCATTGACTCAAAATTCATGCCGTAGATTGCGGCCACCAGGGTCGGCGCGAATAGGATCGCGGCCCAGCCGGAGATCTTCTTCATGTCTTCATTCTGACGCTGGGCCACGAGGGTCGAGTTGACCGTAAGTATCTGGTTCAAAGACTCGCGCATTTCCGTGACCTCGGCGTCAACGCGGGAGAGGTGGTCCGCAAGGTCAGCGAGGTATGTATCCAGTTCCTCGGCAATTCCGAACTTCCTTGACCCGCTCTTAAGAGCGCTGACGACTGCTTTGAGCGACGAACAGGCCTGCTTGAGGTCGATCACTTCTTGACTGAGGCGATAGATACGTTCGGTTGCTGCAGCATCGCCACCGAATACCTGACGCTCAATCTGGTCTTTATCGACCGCGAGGCCTTCTAATACTGGAATATAGCCATCAACGATTGCGTCGAGAAGTTGGTAGGCAATTGCCGACGGGCCGAGTCTCAACATGTCCTGGTCCGCGAGCAGAGTGTTGACGTGCTCGCCAGAAGAGGGGGATTCATCGCGGTCGAAGGCTGTCACGTCTGTGCCGTCGATCCACCGCCAGTCCTGGCACAGTACGATCACTGCGTTCGCACGCAACAGAACGTGAAACTCTGCGAACTGCACGCTCTCGTCAGCATCTAAGTACCATGCGGAGCGCGCCACGAGGAAAAGTACATCGTTGTAGCGTTCCAGCTTTTGGCGCTGATATCCCTTGAGAAGATCCTCAACGAGTATTGGATGCAGTTGCCACGCGGTCGCGACTTCTTCGATGGTGGTAGGGGAGGGCTGGGCATAAAGCAACAGGCTCATCCTGTTGGGGCCGCTGTCTGAGAACGCCAAAGCATCGCCCGCGGTTGCGCCCTCAGGCGCACGGGACGGCACTCCCGAGTCCACATAGCGAAGCAGCTTGGCGCCGGTCGCAAGGACAGCAGTTTCGGGCTGCTTTGCCTGTTCAGTGCCCGCCCGAACGCCGATCAGTGATCGACGCAATCGGTGATGCTTTGCCATGGCCATACCTCCAGTGCGACTGTGGTGCCGCAGTTCAGCCTATGCGAACTCACGAGCGCGGGAGTGAAGGCATCGCGCGTCGGGGACAATGAGTTCCAAGGTGCATCGGCGCATTCGCCCACCGCACATTTGAGGAGCTCACTCGTGTCAGTCGTTGATCCACCCATTGCTGAGAAGCACGCGCTGTGGGAAGACGCGCTGGCGCTGCCCAGCGGCGCATTTCTGGTGTCTTTCGGGCTGTTCTTGCTCAATCAGATTGGCGGCGTCTCGGGTGGCCTGGCGGGCGTAGCGATTTTGGGCAATTACTGGACAGGGGTTCCTTTTGGCATCTTGTTCTTCGTGATTAACCTGCCCTTTTACTTTCTGTCAGTGAAGCGCATGGGTTGGCGCTTCACGATTAAGACCTTGATTGCAGTCACGCTCGTGTCAGCGTTCTCCTCTTTGCACGCGCTATACCTGGACGTAAGTTCAGTGAATCCAATGTATGCCGCGATCTTTGCCGGCCTCACCATAGGCGTCGGCATGATCATGATCTTCCGTCATGGGGCATCGGCCGGAGGTTTTGGCATCCTTGCGGCGTATCTACAAGAGCGACGCGGTATTCGTGCGGGCTATGTGCAAGGCGCGCTCGACTTCCTTGTGGTGGCAGCATCGCTCGCGCTCGTACCTCCGTATATCCTGCTGTTCTCCATAGTCGGCGCGGTGCTACTCAATCTGGTGCTCGCTATCAACCATCGGCCCGGGCGCTACTTTGGTTAGCGCGTCGCGACTGGAGGGACGCGCTCGGTTGACTTTCACGGCGTTGCCCAAAGACGACAGTGCGCTGTAGTCCAAACGACGTCAGCCATAGGACAAAATCCGAGCTAATCTTTGCGACCAGAAGGGCAACGCCCAGTGTGGTGAGCGCCTGCAATGCGCTGTAGCTTGCAGCGAGTAGCACCAATGCGAGGAGGGCGTATCGCAATATCTGGGGCCTTACGCGGCCACGTGAGCGGAAGACCCTATGCCGATTCAAAGTGAAGTTGACGCCGGAGCTCAGTAGTCGTGCGCCGATCACTGCTAGCGCTAGTGACCCAGTGAGAGCATTGAGCGTCAGCATGGCGACGGCGTCGATGACGAACGAGACCAACGACGATGCGCCAAAGAGTAAGAGTGGCGCCATGACCTGCAGCGAGTCGATGATCGGACGAAAGTGCGAGGATGCGTTGTCATCCAGGTAGACAGTGCGTATCGGCACCTCAGTAATGTGCAGGCCGTCACGGGAGGCTTCAAGGAGCAGGCGTAGTTCGTAAGCGAAGCGCTCGGAGGGAACTGCGCGGGCCCAAGGGAGTAAGCCGTGGGGATAACCGCGCAAGCCTGTCTGGGTGTCAGTGATTCGCGTGCCCGTCACCATGCGCACCAGGGCGGTGGTGATCCTGTTCCCTACGCGCGAACGCAGGGGAACGTTGCCGATGAACTTTCTAGCACCGAGCACGATGCCGTCCGGCTCACCCCGTCGAACCCGACGCTCCAACTCGTGCGCCACCCGGCGAATGTCGTGTGGCGTGTGCTGACCGTCGCTGTCTGCGCACACCACATCGTGGCCCGGTGCATGTTGCTCAAGCCATGCGAAGCCTTCGCGCAAAGCGGCAGCCTTGCCACGGTTAAAGGCGAACCGAATAACGATCGCGCCTAGTTTTTCCGCGGCGTCGAACACCTCCGCATACATTGGCCCGGACCCGTCGTCGATGACGATGATGGGGGCATCGTCGTGGAGCGCAGCGACAAGCGTGGTGAGCCGTCCGTCGGGCTCAAAGGCCGGAATCAGTATGAACATGGTTAGCCGATCCACAAGATGTCAGAGGTTGCTCGTTCCTCGTTCTTCCCCAGAGGATCGTTGACCAGATCGCCGTCACTGACCATCGTCGACGACCCGCCACCGTCGAGGTTGTATGCCTCGGTTGCGCCTAGATCGGACATGATTTGCGCGAGTTCAGGAAGAGTCACTCCCGCGCTCTCGCTTGAACGGCCGTCGACCACGACAAAAACAAAGTGGTTTGCGGAGATCATTCCCACCGCGGTGCGCGGCTGGTCGCCCTGGATCGAGTGGTTGCCAATGTTCGTGTCGATCTCGATCTGGTCGATGCCGTCGACGATGCTCCCGTCGTCTACAAGTGCGGGCCCAAACGAGATTGTCTGCCATGCGCAGTCATCGGCCAGTTCCTGTGCGGACGTGGTGGTCTCGTCATAGATCGCCATCGTGCCATCGTCGTAAAACACCACGCCAATTCGTGCGGGCTCATCGCGATAGACGACGCCGTTGCGAATCTCAATGCCGGTCGTGCGGAACCCGTAGTAGTCTCCGTTAATCGCAAAATTCGCCCCTGCATCATCGGCGATGGCGGACGTGGTTTCGATGATGTTGAGCCCGAACGAGTCCTGCGCGAAGGCGGACTGTAACTGTGTGATGTCGCTTAGCTCAAGATCGGCTACGTAGTACGTTGCTTCGTCGCTCCCACTCCCGTACGACGCCTCGGTGATCGTGACCTGTGCCTCGCCGATAGTCGACGTCGAGTCGGAACTCGAATCAACCACAGAGGCCTCGTATTCAGAGGCGTTGGCGATTTGCACGTGCTCAACAACGTATCGATTGAGCGCCCAAGCTGCGATCACCGCCACAAGCGTCAGCACTGCGGCTGATGTCAACAGGATTTTGATGCGAAGGCGACGGCGAACCGGCTCGAAACGAGTAGTCATATGAACACGCTAAGAACGCCACCAGTGAGTTTGCTGAGGAACAGCGCACAGTCGCGGGGTAATCTCCCGGGTTGCTACGCGGGAGTGATGGCTCGCGAAGACTAGCCAGTCGAGCCAGGGTGCCCGCTCGCGCGCGACCCTGTGATCTTGCGCCGCGCGTTCCAGGCCGGGACGAGGCCGACCGTAAACAGTAGTCGCCTCACTCCGTAGTTCCACTGAGTTGGCGCCTGGTAGAACACCTCCGGGCCAGGCGGGAACAGGTCCTCTGGATTGTGAAGGTAGATACGCGTACTCATCGCGCAAACCACATCCGCGCTTCGAGGGCCAACGCAGAGCCGGTCCGTGGCGTGGCCCGATGAGGCGCGATCACACATCGAGTTAAGCCAACCGCAGTGGACCTGCCAGGGGCGTAGGCTGGGCGGGCTTAGCGTCGAGCCTCGTACACCAAACTTTTGCAAGAGATCGGCGATTTCATGACCTCACTGACCCCAGCACGCACGCGGCTCGCGCTGCTCGCGCTCGCCCTTGGTGGATTTGGCATTGGCACCACCGAATTCGTGGCCATGGGCCTGTTACCAGATATCGCTCTCGACCTCATGCCTGCGCTTTACACGGCAGATCGGGACGCCGCAATCGCGCGCACCGGAATCGTCATTTCGACCTATGCGCTCGGCGTTGTCGTTGGAGCCCCAACAATCGCTGCGCTGGCCGCCCGGTTTCCGCGCAAGGGTTTGCTCATTACTCTCGCGGTCGCATTCACCGTCGCAACGGTGGCGTCCGCACTGGCGCCGACGTTCGAGACCGTCGTCGCCGCACGGTTTCTAGCCGGCTTGCCGCACGGAGCGTACTTTGGCGTGGCCGCACTCGTCGCAGCTCAACTCATGGGTCCGGGCAAGCGTGGGCAAGCAGTGGCGCTTGTGCTTGCGGGGCTCACGATTGCGAACGTCGTGGGCGTGCCACTCATCACCTACTTGGGTCAGAACTCTGACTGGCGGGTGGCGTACCTCGCGGTCGCCGGCATCTTTGCGTTGACCACGTTGGCTATAGCGGCGGTAGTGCCACGCCTGCCCGGTAACCCGCGTGCGACAGTTCGTCAGGAGCTCCAGGTGTTCCGCAAGCCTGCCGTATGGTTTGCGCTACTCACGGGCGCGCTGGGATTTGGCGGCTTTTTCGCGGTCTACACCTACGTGTCCCCAATGGTTACTGAGATCACCGAACGGCCTAAATCATTTGTTCCCTTCGCCCTCGTGATACTCGGCATCGGCATGACAGTAGGGAACTTCATTGGTGGACGCCTTGCTGACCGTGGAGCGATGCGAGCGGTGATCTGGCTGTTCGGCGCTTTCGCTACCTCATTGATCGTGCTAGGAGTAAGCGCCACGAGTACGGTGGGCCTGCTGGCCGGACTTTTCCTGGTGGGCGGATCCGCCGCGGCGCTGTCTCCCGCGATCCAAACCCGACTGATGGATGTGGCAGGAGATAGTCAGACCATGGCTGCAGCCGTCAACCACGCCTCGCTTAACCTCGGCAACGCTCTGGGAGCGTTCCTCGGCGGGGTAGTCATTGCGGCCGGGTTCGGCTACATGTCGCCCACGTGGGTGGGACTCGCGCTATTCGTGCCGGGTGTCGCCAGCGCACTTGTCGGATGGAGCATCGCTCGCGACTCACAGGCGACTGACGAACATCCGGAGTGCGTCGAGGCACTCAGCACGGCACAAGTCGGCTCCTAGAGGGGCTTCACCGACATGGTGAGGTGCGCCTTGGTGCCTGCGCGGTCGGTCACTACACATTCGAACCCCGCGCCGTGCGGCACAGCCGTGAAACCAACCGATCCGGGGAGAAGAATCGGTCGCGCGAAATCCACCATCACGTCGTAGGCCTGGGGCAAGCGCCCCTCGAGCGCGGCGAGGCCACGAGCGTGGGTCCACATTCCGTGAATAATCGGGCGCTTAAAGCCAAAGGTTCGGGCAGCCACCCGCGATGTGTGAATCGGATTTGGGTCGCCAGATACCGCTCGATACTGCTTACCCAGCGACAGCGGTAGGTGCCACAACGCGTGCCCGGACACCTCCTTGAAGGGGTCTCGGTCAGCGCTCCGTGGTTCGCCTGGTGTGCGCATGCCACTGGCGAGGTAGGTGCTTGTGCCCTCCCAGACCAACTCGTTGGCCACCCTTATTTGCCCTACTAGGTCTACGAGTGCGCCGCGGCGGTGAGGTCGCAGGTTCGCAGCATTCACCGTAATGTTGAGCGCCTCAGTTGCCAGGACGGGTCGGTGTTGCACGATGTGGTTGCTGACGTGAACGACGCCCACTAGGCGGATATTTGATTGTGAACTACCCAGGAGTCGCACGTGAAGAGGGAACGTCAAAACATGCAGCCAGGTGGACGGAACTTCGTCGCGCAAAGTGAAGCCACACACGCGGTTATATTGTGCTAGTCGAGCAGAGTCCTGCGCGTAACTAGTCACAGCAACCGCGTGCAACGGGATTTCTGCGATGCCCTTTTTAGTCGGCACGAGTGCCTTAACGAATGTGCCGGCCATCGAGGGCAGGTGGTCCAGAAGTTCGACTTCACGGTCGGAATGCAGCGCTCCAGGCATTACGCACCGACCAAATTCTGCCCGCATACCCGGATGACCTGGCCAGTTACGCCAGCCGAGTCGGGGTCGAGCAGGTAGCCGATGGTCTCCGCCACATCAACCGGCTTGCCGCCTTGACTAAGGCTATTGCCGCGCTGGAATATCTCCCGTTGCACAAACGGTATGCGCGCAGTCATATCTGTTTCGATAAAGCCCGGTGCGACGGCATTGGTGGTGATCGCCCGGTCAGCGAGGTCCGGAGCCATGGCGCCGACCAGGCCCGCTACGCCCGCCTTGGACGCTGCGTAGTTCGTCTGACCCTTATTGCCAGCTAAGCCGGACGTCGAGGCAATCCCGATGATGCGCCCGCCGTCCGCAAGGCCGCCAGCGGTAGCGGGGTCGAGCAGGACCGTGTTGATTCGCATTTGGGCGGCCAAGTTCACATCGAGTACGGATGCCCAACGGTCTGCATCGGTATTTACCAGCATTTTGTCGCGCGTGATGCCGGCGTTGTGAACGATGCCGTACAGCTCGTGGCCACGACCGGCCACATGGGCTGCGATTAACACCCCGGCATCGTCCGCCGTGATGTCGAGCTGAAGGGCAGTGCCGCCCACCTCGTTGGCGACCGCGGCAAGTGCCTCGCCCGCTGGCGGGATGTCCACAGCCACGATCGTCGCGCCGTCTCGCGCAAGAACGCGACTAATTTGAGCCCCGATGCCCCGTGCCGCGCCGGTCACTACGATGGTCCTGCCCGCCAGCGGCTGGTCCGCCAGTGCGTCGACAATTTTTGATGACGCTCCGACATGCCACGTTTGGCCATCGACGAACGCCGAACGACCTTGCAACGCGAATCCGAGCGTTGAGACCAGATCGCTTGGGGTCACTTCGCCGTCGACCACAACCAAGTTTGCCGTGGCACCGCGGCGTAGCTCCTTGCCCACCGTGCGGTTGATGCCGTCGAGTGCTCGCGCAACGGCTTGGGTTTCCCAGTCGCCGTGTGCGACACGGGCAAGGATGATGACGCGGCCAGACGCCTCCAACGCGCGCACAGCGGGGCGCAGAACTGCCCGTAATGCTTCTAGCTCGGCGACCTGGGTGAGATCGGTGGCATCAACTACCAGGGCGCCGATGCGTGTGGGGTAGCCAGGCGGGTTGCCAGCGGGAGAGTCGACAATGGGAAACTCGGTCGCTCGTCCGAGCAACATCAACGTATCGGCTGCGAGTGTCGACTTGCCCAGAGCTGCCAGCACAATCGCGCCCTGCGGCCAGGAGCGCCCGCGACGCAGTTTTTGTGGCTCCTTGAGCCCAACCTTCGACGCGACAGCCCTGCCTATGGGTGAATAGAAGACTTTTTCGAGTGTAGACATTACATAGCCTCCAAGATGGCGACGACGCCCTGTCCGCCTGCGGCGCAAATCGATATGAGCCCACGCGAACCGGGTCCGCGCTCATGGAGCAACTTGGCGAGCGTCGGAACAATACGTGCTCCAGTTGCAGCAAAGGGGTGTCCGACTGCGAGCGAGGACCCACAAACGTTGAGTTTGGTGCGGTCAAGCGTGCCAATCGCACTGTTTATGCCAATGCCGCGGCAGTATTCATCGGATTCCCACGCCGCCAGCGTCGCAAGGACGGTCGACGCGAAGGCCTCATGGATCTCCACCAAGTCAAAATCATCCAGGGTGAGTCCGTTGCGATCGAGCATGCGGCCGGTAGCCGCGACTGGAGCGAGAAGGAGATCACTGCCTGCGGGGTGATCCACGGCGGTCACATTGCCATCGACAAAGCGTGCGAGCACGGGGAGGTGATGCTCCCTAGCCCAATCTTCGTTGGCTAGCAGCACTGTCGCGGCTCCGTCTGAAAGCGCGGTGGAGTTGCCTGCGGTCATGGTGCCATTGGCACCGCCGAATGCGGGCTTGAGCTGGCTCAACTTCGCCACGGTGGTGTCTGGGCGCATGATGGCGTCTCGGGTGACACCCAAATACGGAGTCACGAGGTCATCAAAGAACCCCTTGTCCCAAGCGGCCGCAAGCTTGTGATGTGAGGCGGCCGCAAGTTCATCCTGATCCTCACGTCCAATCTGCCACGTCTTAGTGGTGAGCGCCTGGTGTTCGCCCATCGAAAGCCCGGTGCGCGGCTCGACAACGCGCGGAGCCTCAGGGGCTAAATAACTCGGACGAACCTTCGCGAACGCTTTAATGCGGTCTCTCGTTGAACGCGCGGCGCTGGCCTTGAGCAGGATGCGGCGCAGCGGATCGCTGACGGTAATCGGGGCATCGGAGGCGGAATCGGTTCCGCCAGCAATACCCGAATCGATTTGGCCCAGCGCGATTTTGTTCGCGATGTAGATCGTGGTCTCCAGCCCAGTGCCGCAGGCCTGTTGGAGGTCACATGCAGGCGACAGGGGTGAGAGCGAGGAACTCAATACCGCCTCACGGGTGAGGTTAAAGTCATGCGGATGCTTAAGGACGGCGCCTGCGGCTACTTCGCCGATGCGGGTGCCCGCAAGACCAAATCGCGCGGACAAGCCATCGATTGCTGCTGTCAGTAGATCGTGATTGGATGCCTCGGCGAAGACGCCGCCAGATTTTGCGAAGGGCGTGCGATTACCGCCAATTACCACTGCGTTGTGGGACACAAGGACCTCCATCGTTGGAAGGAAACTTACCGATACGTACGGTAGCAGATACCTGCAGTACTGGGTAGTATGTCGGCATGAGCATTGATGGCAGAGACGCCAGGTGGGTCCAGCATCGCGTTACGCGGCGTGCTGAACTGGTGTCCCACGCACTGCGAGCGATACGCGCACAAGGGCCCGGGGTGGCAATGGAAGACATTGCCGCACGCGCAGGCACCTCCAAGACGGTGATCTACCGCCACTTCGGGGACCGTGCTGGGCTCTACACTGCCGTTGTCGAATCGGTGCAGGCGTATATCGAAGAGGGCCTCACCGCTGCTCTTCAGCTGAGCGACCCCATCAATCTGGGTCGGATGACACGGGACCTTGCCGACGCCTACCTCGCTTTGGTCGAGCGAGACCCCAAGATCTACCAGTTTGTGCTCAATCGCCCGGCGGAAGGGCCTAGCGGGTCCGTCGACCCGTTTAGGGGGCTGACAGGTCACTTAGGTGCCCGGGTCGCCGCCACCATCGCGCAACAGCTCGAACGCAATGGCGCCGATGCATCGTGCGCTGGAATCTGGGGCCACGGAGTGATCGGCTTCATCCGCGCCGCCGCGGACGAATGGATGGCGTCCGGTGCGGTGGCGCCCCGTGCGCAAGTGGTCAATCAGATTTCGACACTCTTCACGCCTGCCTTTGGTGGCGCGATGTCCCCCATTCCCGTCGACACTAAGGAACAACAATGACGTTGACCGATCACAACCTCGATCCCGTGGCAGCTGAGCGAATCACCGGCCTAGGATCCGCCCTACGCGTGGCACTCGACGGCCCCTATGCGGCACAGCGCGCCGTGAATCGCGCGACCTTTCCAGCGGAGAACCTACTCCGGGACCCGGCGCTCAACGTAGAGGCGTCGCGCAAGTGGACGTTGGACCGGCTTCGTGAACTCAGCGACCAAGGCTTCGGATCCGCCGGAGTACCCGACTCAGCCAGCTCCGTTGCGGATCCGCTCACAGCGGTCATGACGTTCGAGATGCTCTCGCATGGAGACCTGTCGGTCACCATCAAATCAGGTGTCCAGTTCGGACTGTTCGGAAGCGCGATCGCGAACCTTGGTACCCAGTGGCACCACAACACGTACCTTCGTTCCGTCACGCAGATGACGGTGATGGGCGGATTCGCGATGACCGAGCTCGGGCACGGCTCCGACGTTGCCTCGCTCGAGACAACCATGACGTACCACCCCTCCACACAGGAATTTGAGGTGCATTCGCCGTCGCCTGCCGCGACCAAGGGATACATCGGCAACGCGGCACGCGATGGGTCGATGGCCGTCGTGTTCGGGCAGTTGATCGTCGGCGATGAGTGTCACGGTGTCCATGCAATGTTGATGCAAATTCGAGACGAGGCGGGTCGCGACCTGCCGGGCGTCACGACGGGGGATCAGGGGCACAAGGGCGGATTACTCGGGGTCGACAATGGCACAATCAGCTTTGACCGCGTCCGAGTCCCGCGCAAGATGCTCTTGGATCGCTTTGGCGGGGTAGATGAATCCGGCGAGTATCAATCCGACATTGCCGACCAGAACCGGCGTTTCTTCACGATGCTCGGGACCCTGGTGCGTGGGCGAGTCTGCATTGCGGCAGGCGGCGGAATTGCCGCGCGTCGCGCGCTATCAATTGCCACCCGGTATGCCCTCAACAGGAGGCAGTTCCCCGCCCCCGGGCGCACTGACGGCGTCCTGCTGCTCGATTACCTCACTCACCAAACTCGTTTGCTCCCACGCATCGCGCGGGCGTACGCGTTGGGCTTTGCGCAGAACGAACTGGTTCAGGCACTCGTACACGTGCAGGGCAGTGCTCCCTCGACTGAGCTTGATCAGCGTCAACTCGAGACGCGGGCCGCAGGACTGAAGGCGGTGACCACCTGGTTTGCGAACGACACTTTGCAGGAGGCGCGCGAGGCGTGCGGCGGCGCGGGTTACCTCAGTGAAAACCAGCTCACCGCGCTACGCAGCGATGTCGACGTGTTCGCGACCTTCGAGGGAGACAACACAGTGTTGTTGCAACTTGTGACAAAAGGACTTCTCACCAACTACAAGAAGGAGTGGAGCGAGTTAGACCGCTCTGGCGTGGTGCAGGCGACCACGCGGGTATTGGGCGCATCAGTGGTCGAGGCCATCGCTGCCAACGTGGTGCTGGAGCGGCTGGCGTCATCCGTGCGACGTGAGCCTGAGAAGGCGACGCTTGTCGATCGGCGCTGGCAGGCGATGATGTTCGAGGATCGCGCTAACCACTCGCTCGAGTCGCTGGCCCGCCGTATGCGTTCCGCTAGCAAGGACGGTAGCGACACGTTCGAGGCTTTCAACCGCTTGGGAAACCACGTCCAGTTCGTGGCCAAGGCGCACATGGAACGCGTCATATTCCAGGCCTTCATCGACGGCATCGAGGAGTGTCACGATGCGCAAGCGCGGCGTGTGTTAGAAAAGCTGTGCAGTGTGTTCGCACTCGATAGCATCGGAGCGGACAGGGCGTGGTTTCTTGAGCACAACCGCATGTCGTCGACACGAGCCAAGGCTGTTGGAGCGCATATCGAGGCGCTGTGTCGTGACCTCCGACCCCACGCGCTGCCGCTTGTCGAGGGCATGGGTGTACCAAAGGCGTGGCTCCACGCGGCGATTGTCGACGATTTGTGAGATCACGCTTCGGCCGCACCATTTGGTAGAAGCGAAGCGTGGCCGATACCGAGTGCCGCGGAATTGTGAGTGCTATGGGCCTAGTGGTCTTCGTATCGCGGCTAGCGTGACGGGCGGTTGTTTTGGTCGCCAATGCGCTGGCTACGGTCCCGGTGACCGTATTGCGGTGGTGACGGGTAGTTCCACGGATCAAATCGTGGCCTTCTTCGGATGCGCCCTCGTGGGCGCCGCCTTCTTGCTGCTGTCCTGGCGGCTCACCCGAGTCCCACACAACAGCTGCACGCAAGATGCACCGATCCAACGGCGTCGGCGGGCACAGTTCTAAAAGTTGACACTGGCCGATATCGGGCGCATTCTGAAACAGTCCGCAGGCCCTCGCGGCCCATACCTCGCCTCCTGGCTCCCGCCAGCATCAGACTTGGCTTCTTCGCCTGAGCCCCACTTTTCACAGAGAAGAAGACCATGACTGGAATTGGCATTGCGCTCACACCCCCAAGCACGCTCGATTCGATGAGCGGCGGTGCACGATGAAGGCGCTCGTGTACAAGGGCCCAGGAGAGAAGACTTGGGAAGATGTCCCCGACCCCGTCATCCGAGAGGCTACGGACGTCGTCGTGAAGATGGCCGCCACCACCATCTGCGGGACGGACCTCCACATCCTCAAAGGGGATGTGCCGGAGGTTGAGGTCGGCCGTATCCTCGGCCACGAGGGCATCGGCGTCATTACCGAAGTCGGCTCAGGCGTCACCCAGTTGGCGGTTGGCGACCGAGTCATCCTGTCCTGCGTGAGTTCCTGCGGGAAGTGTTCCAACTGCCGCAAGGGCCTCTTCAGCCACTGCCTTGATCCCGAAGGTATCGCCGGCGTCGGCTGGATTTTTGGTTACATGATTGACGGTACGCAGGCGGAGTACGTGCGCGTTCCCTTCGCCGAGAACTCGGTCTACAAGGTTCCGGATGGGATGACTGACGCGGAAGGAATCCTGTTGTCCGACATCCTCCCCACGGGGTTCGAGATCGGCGTCCAGTACGGGCACGTGCAACCCGGCGACGTCGTCGCGGTCATCGGTTCGGGTCCCGTTGGCCTCGCCGCCGTCATGACGGCGCGCCTGTACGGACCGTCAAAGATCGTCGCAGTTGACCTTGACGCGGCGCGCCTGGCTCGCGCCAAGGACTTCGGCGCCACCGACACGGTCAGCTCGGGTGATGACGACTGGAAGGAAAAGGTTCTCGCTCTCACAGACGGTGCAGGCGTGGACGTCGCGATCGAGGCGGTAGGCCTTCCGTTGACGTTCACGATGGCGACCCAGGTGGTGCGCCCCGGCGGCCATGTTGCCAACATCGGCGTCCATGGCGAGTCAGTGGATTTGCCCCTCAACGAACTGTGGATCCGGAACATCGGCATCTCCATGGGGCTCGTCAACACGAACACGCTCGGCATGCTGCTCAAGCTGGTTGCCGAGCACAAGTTGCCTGCGGATAAGTTCGTCACCCACGAGTTCACCTTCGACCAGATGATCGAGGCCTACGACGTGTTTGGGCACGCCGCTGACCACGACGCACTCAAAGTCATGATCCACTAGCGCCGGGGCCCTCAACCTTTCCGCACACATGACACGCTGCGTGCTTGGCTATTCGAACACCACCGCATCATTGCGGCGCGGTCCAAGGCCGTGAACGCACAGATCGACGACCAGTGCCGGGAGTGCGCCCGCGAGCGCTAGTCCTCTGCTCGCACCTCGTCGCGGGACGCGACGAACGCTTCCACGCACTGTCGGATTTCCTCGTCCGAGTGAGCGGCCGACAGTTGCACCCGGATACGCGCCTTACCCATGGGCACCACCGGATACGAAAACGCGACGACGTACACGCCGTGCGCCAGCATCCGGTCCGCCACGCGGGCCGCCAGCAACGCATCGCCAAACATGACCGGCACGATCGGGTGCTCGCCATCGAGCAGCTCGAACCCCGCATCGACCATCAATGACCGGAAGAGCGTCGCGTTGTCGACGAGGCGGTGGCGCAGTTCCCCACCCCCCTCCAGCAGATCCAACGCGGTCAGCGTGCCCGCGACGACGGCCGGCGCCACGGTGTTCGAGAAGAGGTAGGGGCGTGCTCGCTGGCGCAGCATCGCCACGATCTCCTTGGGTGCGGACACGTAGCCGCCGGAGGCCCCTCCCAGCGCCTTGCCGAACGTGCCGGTGTAGATGTCGACGCGGCCCTCCACGCCCAGCATCTCCGGCGTGCCGCGACCGTGTTCCCCGATGAATCCCACGGCGTGCGAGTCGTCGACAAGGACGAGCGCCCGGTACTTCTCGGCCAGGTCGCAGATTCCTGGTAGGGGAGCGAAGTAGCCGTCCATCGAGAAGACCCCGTCAGTGACGATGATGCGCTGACGCGCGTCCGAGGCCGACTTTAATTGCTCTTCCAAGTCGGCGAGGTCACGATTGCGATAACGCATCCTGCGCGCCTTGGACAGCCGAATCCCATCGATCAGGGACGCGTGGTTGAGCTCGTCCGAGATGATCGCGTCGTCCGGACCGAACAGCGCCTCGAATACCCCGCCGTTCGCATCGAAGCACGACGAGAACAGGATCGTGTCCTCCGTGCCGAGAAAGGTGGACACCCGGCGCTCCAGCTCCATGTGCAACTCCTGCGTGCCGCAAATGAACCGTACGCTCGCCAGCCCGAACCCCCATTCGTCCATGCCGTCCTTGGCCGCCTCGATGATGCGTGAATCGTTGGCAAGCCCTAAGTAATTGTTGGCGCAGAAGTTGAGCACCTCGGCGCCACCGGCCGTCACCACCGATGACTGGGCACTCGCCAGAGGACGCTCGCCCTTCATGGTGCCGGCATCGCGAATCTCGTCGAGCGCCGCGGTGAGCTGCGCCTGCATTGTTCCGTACATGAGTGTTCCCTTCGGTGGCGACCAGTTAGGCGGGTGCCTCGGTCCAGTCGAGCACGATCTTGCCGGCCTGCGCGGTGCGGGCGGTCGAGAATCCCCGCTCCCAGTCGCTGGCCGGGATGCGGTGCGTGATGACGGCGTCGAGGGCGGCCCGTAGCTCGACGCTAGTCTGCAACATGGCACTCATCGCGTTCCACGTCTCGAACATCTCCCGGCCGTATATGCCGGAGATGGTGAGCATGTGGGTGACGACCTTGGCCCAGTCCACGTCGATGGGCCCCGAGGGCAGGCCGAGCATGGCGACCCGGCCGCCGTGAGTGAGGTTGTCGATCATCTCCGGCAGCGCGGTCGGGTGACCGCTCATCTCGAGGCCCACGTCAAAGCCCTCGCGCATGCCGAGCCGTCGCTGCGCGTCGGCCACACGCTCGTTGGCAATGTTGACCACGAGGTCCGCCCCTACCTGGCGTGCCAGCTCGAGCCGGGGCTCAGATACGTCCGTGACGACGATGAAGCGCGCACCGACGTGACGAACCACGGCCGCCGCCATGAGGCCGATGGGACCAGCGCCGGTGATGAGCACGTCCTCGCCGACGAGGGGAAACTTCAGCGCGGTGTGAACCGCGTTTCCCAGCGGATCGAAGATTGCGGCGAGGTCGAGGTCCATGCCCTCGGGGTGGACCCACACATTCGACTCGGGAAGCACCACGTACTCCGCGAACGCACCGTCGCGGTTGACGCCGAGGCCTGACGTCCGGTTACACAGGTGGCGCCTTCCGGCGCGGCAGTTACGGCACGTGCCGCACACGATGTGACCCTCGCCGGAGACCATTGCGCCCACGCGCACGTCACGCACCGCAGACCCGACGGCGATCACCTCGCCGCTGAACTCGTGGCCAGGGATGAGCGGGGGAACGATGGTTGAAGCCGCCCACGGATCCCACGACTCGATGTGCAGGTCCGTTCCGCAGATGCCGGTGCGCAGCACGCGAATCGTGACGTCCGTGTCACCTGCGACAGGGTCGGCCACGTACGTGAGTTCAAGGCCAGGGCCCGACGCTTTCTTCAGCAGTGCGCGCACGCTGCCCCTTTCGCCATGGCAGGCCTCGACGTCGGCCCGTCTTTCCTAGTATCCCGCCGAAAGCGAAAGTGTGCGCCGTTCGGGGATGTCGTCTGCCCGTTGCTGGGCGCCATTGCACCTCATAGGGCCTCGCCCGAAGTCCTGGCTGGCAATTGACGCCCCACATCCGCACCGCCCCGAAGAATGCGTGCAGGGGTGCATCACCTCGCCCGGACAGCTGGTCCGCATGGAACTCTCGGACAGCGCAACAGTCCGGCGACGACGGCTTGACGGTCGAGTTGTCCTTGCTATTGGGGCCGGACGACATCACCATGACGTGGGGGGCGTTCGGGGCGATCGACCTTGCTTTTCACCTGCTCGCGGATGCGGGCGACGAGGTGATCGTGTCGGTGACGGGGTGGTTCCGCTATGCGCCGATGCTGCGCGCCGCCAATCTCGTGCCCGCATCGTCGTGGTGAATTCGCCCGCAAACCCGACGGGACGCGTCTACACCCGCGCCCAGCTGGACGCGCTCGCCGAAGTTCTGGACGAAGCCTCGGATCGCATCGACCGCCGCATCTGGTTGCTATCCGACGAGCCGTACCAACGCATCCGGTTTGACGACATCCCGTCCACCAAGCCCGCGGCCACGTACCCAGGGACGAAGATCGATTACGGCGACGGCAAGGTGCTGCTCGCCCCGGGTCAGCGTCTCGGATATTTCGCCTTGTCGCCGTCTATACGTTAGGCAGACAAGCATGCGTTCCGCGATGCGTTCACGCCGGTGCAATTAGCGATTGGCTGGAGTTTCCCGAACGCGATCAAGCAATACGCGGTGCCCGCCTTGGAGTCGGTGTCGATCGACATGGTCGAGTACACCGCCAGACGTCACCGGATGTACGGCGCCCTGAGTGACGCGGGCTACGAGATCGCCACGTCCGGAAGGCCCGTTCCGCCTGTGGGGCCGAGCGCCGGGTGGCGATGATGATGCGTTCTGCACGCATATGGCGGAGCGGGGAGTGCACCTCATGCCCGAAAGCCTATTCGACCGACCCAAGCACTTCCGCATCAGCCTCAAGGCGACGATGGAAACAATCGAGAAGGCGTTGCCTACGCTCGTCGACGCCGCGTCATACGACTCATACCAGGGGAGTTAAAGACGCCGGGGCTTGCGAGGTGTCCTGTCGCTGCACCCGTGTATCGGCCCCTGATCAGGGCGATTCTCGATGAACTTGCCACTAATGCGAGTCCCGGCGAGCCTGCGCAGGGTGTCCTTCGGCAGTTCCGCGGGAACATCCACTCAGTTCGGCCTTGGGCCGCGCGTCGATGGTTGCGCCCTCTTGGGCAAAGAAAAATACGCGCTGTACGCCGAACCGCGCCAGCCACAAGGTGGCATCCGCGGCGATTTTGGCAACGACGAGCGGCAGGCCGAGGCCCGTCAAGCCCGCAATACCGACGTAGCCGAGTCCAAGGAGCCCGGTCGCGACCGCCCCGTACCGCAGTCGCTGGGGCCAGACGTGCGCCCGTGAGCGAAACACGGTCCTGCGATTGAGCGCGAAGTTCACGCTCGCACTCAGTATCCGTGCACCCACCACTGACGAGGCCAGCGAGCCAGTGAAAGCACCGAGAATCAAGAGGGCGGCCGTATCGAGACCGAAGGCGATCAGCGACGCCTCCGCAAACAGCAGGTGCGGGGCGAGCCCCCTGACAGCGTCCCTGACCGGGCAAAAAATGCGAAGACGCGTTGCGCTCGAGATACACGGTCTCGATGGGCGCCTCAACCACGGGGATGGCCTGCCGTGACCATTCGAGGAGCGACGAGGGGTAGCCACGCAGGCCCGTCTGGGTATCGCTGATCCCGGTTCCGGTCACGACCGCAACGAGCGCCGTCATCGCCCTGTTGCCCACGTGCGAGCCATGGGAACTCGGCCAGAGAACCCCCTCCCCCCGAGCACCACGGCGGCGGGATCACCTAGGGCCACACGATGCTCCACCTCGGCGCCCACCGCGAGCACGTCCGCAGGGAGATGCTGACCGTCGCTGTCGGCCCACACCACGGTGTGTCCTGCCGCGTTGAGCATCAGCCACCCAAAGTCAGTCCGAAGTGCCGCCGACCTTCCCTGGTTCACGTCATGCCAGATGACGACTGCGCCTTGCCGTTCCTCCACCTCGAAGATCTCCGCATAGCCAGGTCCTGAGCCGTCGTCCATCAACAAGGATCGAGGCGTGTTCTCGGAGGCTGCTGACAAGCGCGAGAAGGCGCTCCGTGGGCTGATACGAAGAGATGAGGAGCCACCTGGGTTAGCCGATCCAGAGGATGTCGGAGGTGCCGCGTTGCTCACCCTTGCCGGACAGGTCTTTGACCACCACGAAGACGTAGTGATTCGCGCAGTGGCTCGAGAAGTCATGCCTTGACGCGACGAGCGTCGTCCGGGCATCTGATCAGGGAAGCCGCACATTTCGCTGGGCGTGCGCCCCCCAGTCGAGCGAACCGTTAGTGGTGCCGCGGCTTGCCCTCGGGTCCGTCGTTCCGACTGTGCGAGTCACCGCGGGAACTGCGATCGGTGCGCGCAGGGCGGTCCGAACGCTCATAGCGTGCAGACCGGTTGCCGCTCCCAGAGGAGGTGCCGCCATCGAGTTGAATGTCGATGAGGATGCCGCTGATGCGTGTGCGTGCAAGCTTGCCCAAGACTTCACCTGACAGGTTTGCGGGAAGGTCCACGAGTGAGAAATTGGGGTGAATCTTAATGGCCCCAAAATCACCACGATTGAGGCCACCCTCGTTGGCGATTGCGCCAACGATTTGACGGGGTTCTACCTTGTGACGCTTGCCTACCGCGATGCGGTAGGTCGCGGTCGGCCCTGTTGCCCGGCGGCGGTCGCCTCCGCGATCGTCACGGTCGGGGCGGCGCTTGCCGTCCTTGCTCGCACCACCAGAGAACTCTTCACGGCGAGTGCGCTCGTCAGCAGGGTTCAAAAGCAAGGGCGTCTCGCCCTGAGACACGAGGGCAAGAGCGGCCGCGACGTCGCCCTCAGGGATGTCGTGGTGCTCCACGTAGTGACCCACGATGTCGCGGAACTGCTGGATCTCCGCAGGGCGGGCCAATGCGGCAGTGATCGCGTCGTCGAAGCGCGTGAGTCGAGTCGCATTGACGTCATCGACGCTGGGCAGGCTCATCTGCGTGAGGGGCTGACGGGTAGCGCGTTCAATCGAACTCAAAAGGCGACGCTCGCGCGGAGTGACAAAGCTAATCGCATCGCCGGTACGACCGGCGCGGCCCGTACGGCCCACGCGGTGCACATAGGACTCGGTGTCAATCGGGATGTCGTAGTTGACGACGTGGCTGATGCGGTCGACGTCAAGGCCACGGGCCGCGACGTCGGTGGCGACCAGGATGTCGAGCTTGCCGTCCTTGAGCTGTTTGACGGTGCGTTCACGTTGAGCTTGGACGATGTCGCCGTTGATGGCCGCTGCAGCATAGCCACGTGCACGCAACTTCTCCGCGAGCGTCTCCGTCTCATTCTTGGTACGCGTAAAGACGATCATGGCCTCAAAGTTCTCGACCTCGAGGATGCGCGTCAACGCATCTACCTTTTGCGGGTAGGAGACGATCAAGTAACGCTGCGTGAGGTTAGAAGACGTCGATGTCTTCTGCTTAACCGTGATCTCTTGCGGGTTATTGAGGTACTTCGAGGACAGGCGACGAATCTGCGCGGGCATCGTCGCGGAGAACAACGCGACCTGCTTGTCATTCGGGGTCTTGGCGAGGATCGTCTCGACGTCCTCGGCGAAGCCCATCTTGAGCATTTCGTCGGCCTCGTCAAGCACGAGGTACTTGAGCTCCGACAGGTCAAGCGTGCCCTTTTCAAGGTGGTCCATGATGCGACCAGGAGTACCGACGATGACGTGCACGCCCCGGCGCAGCGCGGACAACTGGACCCCATAGCCCTGGCCACCGTACACGGGAAGAATGTGCACGCCGGCGCTGTGCCCTGCGTACTGTTCGAACGCTTCACACACCTGCAGCGCGAGCTCGCGGGTTGGCGCGAGCACCAATGCCTGCGGATTCTTCTGCGAGCGGTCTAGGCGGTCCAGGATCGGCAGCGCAAACGCAGCGGTCTTACCGGTACCGGTCTGCGCAAGGCCGATCACGTCGCGGCCTTCAAGCAGCGGAGGAATTGTTGCGGCCTGAATGGCTGAAGGAGTCTCGTATCCGACGTTTTTGAGTGTCTTTAGCACCGTTTCGCTCAGCCCAAGATCGGCAAAAGTGACGTGATCGTTGGTGACGGCGGGAGCCTGGGCAGGTGCAGAATCGTCAGAGGGCATAGCTAACGGTATCCCGTCGGAGGCACTGCGCCGCGCTGCGCGCACGGAGACTACGGCTATGCGGGTCACGCTGCTGGCCCTGAATCATCGTTACGGACAACGACTATGGCGGTCCGATTCTGGTCAAGAGACGCAGATGGGTCGCCTCAGTCTCCGTCAATCTCACGCAGTTCGCGGCGGAGAACCTTTCCGACATTGGTTTTGGGTAGTTCATCAACGAAGCGGATGTGACGTGGCCGCTTATACCCAGCCAGGCGTTCCTTAAGGAAAGCCTTGAGTTCCGTCTCTGTCAGCGTGTCGTCGCGACGCACCACAAACAGCTTGGGCACTTCGCCCGCGTGTCCATCATCAACTCCGATGGCGCCCGCCTCAATCACGCCGGGATGCAATGTCGCCGTGTCCTCAATCTCTCCTGGGTACACATTGAACCCGGAGACCATGATGATTTCCTTTTTGCGATCGACGATGCACATGTAGCCGTCATCGTCGATAGTTGCGATGTCACCCGTGAGCAGCCAACCGTCCTCAGTTAGCACCGCCGCAGTTTCTTCCGGCTTGTTCCAATAGCCACGCATCACCTGTGGGCCCTTAACCGCAAGTTCGCCTGGGCTACCATCGGTGACGATGTTGCCCTCGTCGTCCACGATGCGCACGTCAGTCGACGGCAGGGGGACGCCGATGGTTCCAATCCGGGGTGGGAGGTGAGTGGGGTTCACACTGACTACCGGGGAAGCTTCCGTCAAACCATAGCCCTCGACGATGGGCGAGTGCGTCAAGGAGGTCCACCGTAGGGCAACGTCCGTGCGCAACGCCATACCGCCGGCCACCGTCACTTTCAAGGACCGGAAGTCCAGCGCTCGGAAGCTTTCGTTCTCCAACAGTGCCGACGCGAGCGTGTTGACGAGTAGCAATGCTTCTGGACGCGACTTCTTGATCGTCTTGACGAAGCCCGGCAGATCGCGCGGGTTAGTAATGAGGACGTTATTCGACCCGAAGCGGAAGAAGCCAAGTAGATTCACCGTCAGCGCGAACACGTGGTACAGCGGGAGAGCGGCGATCACAGTACTGGGACCGTCGCCCAGGATGGTGCGCATTTGTCCGATGAACTGTTCTTGGTTGTACAGCAAATTGGAGTTCGTCAACACGGCAGCTTTGGTGCCCCCGGTGGTGCCACCTGTGTACTGCAGCAGCGCAATGTCTTCCTGTCGAATCGAGCCCTCAACCTCTCGTCCGCGCTGCGCAATGGTGTCGCGGAAGGCTATTGCCTTCGGCAGGTTGTAGTCCGGGACCATCTTTTTCACGCGCGTCGCAACAAAATTGACGATGCTGCGCTTGGGCTGCGGCAGTAGGTCCCCGACCTGGGTGACAATCACGTGCTCGATGCCGCTGTCAGGCAGTTCCGCCTCGGCCTTGTCGGCAAAGTTGGCGAGCACCACAAGGGCTCGTGGCTCTGCGTCCGCAAAGACTTCCTTCATCTCACTTGGCGTATACAGAGGGTTCGCGTTGACGACTATCAGTCCGGCTCGCAACGCACCAAAAAATGCTACTGGGTACTGCAACAGGTTCGGCATCTGGATGACAATCCGGTCACCTTTGACAAGCCCCAAATCCTTCTGCAGGTAGGCGGCAAAACGCGTTGCGAGGTCGTCCACATCGTTGAACGTGAGTTGCCCGCCAAGGTTAGTGAACGCTGGCGCGTCACCATAGCGTGCGGCGGCATTGCTCACGAGTTCACTGAGCGAGTTTTCGCTCAAGGGGTCGACGCAACGGGGAACGTTGGGGGGATAGAACTCAAACCAGGGGCGATCGCCATCACCCACCGGGTCGTGGTCGGCGGTAGGGGTGTGGGAAGTTAAGTCCATCGGAATTCCTCGTTGAAGTCAGGGACAGGGACAGGGACAGGGACGACTGTTACAGCGGATCCCTTTAGGCTACCCGCTGGATTTGTATAACAATCCCCCGGGAAATGCTCGTAGTCCACGTTTCACCAGTAATCTCTTAGCATGCTGGATATTGAGACGCTCCGCCTGACGCTGGGTAGCCTCTCGCTCGTGGTGTTGATGCTCTTCTACGTGGGCGTATACCGGCCCACTCGGTCTTCCTTCGCAGGGTGGTGGTCGTTGTCCCTCGTCTCATCATTCGTTAGCCCCGGTTTACTCCTGCTCAACGGCACCGAGCTCCAGGTCATTGCCAACCCGTTGTCAAGCCTGGTCACGGTCTTTGGGTGCACGTGCGTGTGGTTCGCTACGCGGTCGTTGCGGGACCTACCTGTTTTGCCATGGGTGTTGTGGTCCCTCGCACCAGTCGTCTTCTTCTTCGCACTTCTTGACTCTCCGTCCACCAACAGGTGGGCGGGAAATGGCCTGCTCTTCGCGATCGTTGCTGGGCTGTTTTTGCTCGCCGCATTTGATATGTGGAAGGCATGGCTTGATCGCAGGCAAGCTAACGCTCTGCACGACGGCGAGGCTCGAGTAGCCCTACTCGTCAGCGCGCTGGCGGCGAGTTTGCTTGGCGTCTTCTATTCGTGGCGAGTGGTCGCGTTGATGACGTTTGGCCACGAGAGCATAATTTTTGACAAGAGCGCCGGGTCTGGGCCCACCGCGATCATCCTTCTTATCACTTTGGTCGCTGTCGCGTTTAGCGTCTCCGCATTGGGCTACGACCAACAGACAAAGGAACTTCGCAGACGCGTGGCTTACGACGACCTCACGGGAGTTTTGGGGCGAAGCGCGTTCTTCGAGCGCGCAAGCGCCCGTGTGCGACAGGTGCCAACGCACGCACCCGCACTGTTCGTCGTGGTCGCAGATCTGGACCACTTCAAGGCGGTCAACGACCAGCAAGGACACGCGGCTGGGGATAGCGCACTTGTCAATTTTGGCGAGGCTTGCAGGGCAGCGCTCAACAAGGATGAACTCGCCGGCCGCTTGGGCGGCGAGGAATTTGCGCTGCTACTGAATTCGCCCTCAACGGAAGCCGCCCAAGTTCGCGTCGAAGCCCTCAGCAGAAATTATGCGCTCGCCGGGGCGGACAAGATGACGGCGATGCCTACCGTCAGTTTCGGAATCGCGCCCGCAGAGCGAAACCGCAGCATCGACCGATCTCTCGCGCGAGCCGATGCGGCGATGTATCGGGCAAAAGCGACGGGCCGCGATCGCGTGGTCGTCGACGCTAAGGGCGACGGGAGGTTCTGACATGGGCGTATGGCGGACGTTCTTGGCACGGTTAACTCGGCAGATATGGACGCGGCTGGCGCTATTTACGGTGCTCGCGGTGGCGCTGGCTCTCGTGGCAGGCATCGTCCAACCTCTGCTACCAAGTGAGGTATCGGTTAACTTTGGTCAAGATTCGGTCAGCAGTATCTTGCGGATTCTTGCCACATCGATGCTCGCTGTGACGACGTTTTCACTGACCGCGATGATCTCCGCTTATGCCTCGGCTGCAGCTGCGGGAACGCCGCGCGCGACGCAATTACTGGTGGCAGATCGCACTTCGCAGAATACCTTGTCGAGCTTTTTGGGCTCATTCGTCTTCTCCATAGTCGGCATTGTCGCGTTGTCGACGGGCTACTACGGCGAGCAGGGTCGCACGATTCTGTACATCGGCACGCTCCTGGTGATAGCCGTGGTCGTGATCACGTTGTTACGGTGGATCAGCCACTTGACGAACTTTGGTCGAATGTCGGACGTGATCGACCGCGTGGAAGCGGCGGCGACGGAAGCCGTGTGCGCACACTCCGCCAGTCCACACCTCGGTGGTGCGGCACCCGTAGACGTGCCCACTTCTGCGCACGCGATCCCGAGCGCGCAAACTGGATGCCTTACCGGCATCGGCATTGCGGCACTTCAGGACGTGGCAGCTGACAAAGGGCTATGCATCCACGTGGCAACCTTGCCAGGGCACGCAGTGGGCCTTGGTGCGACACTGGCGTACGTTGAGGGCAGTATCGATGACGAGGTAGTCAGCCGCATTCGTGGGGCTTTCAGGGTGGAGAGCCACCGCACCTACGAACAGGATCCACGACTTGGGCTTGTCGCGTTGGCTGAAGTCGCGAGCCGCGCGCTATCGCCGGCGACCAACGACCCCGGCACTGCGATCGAGGTGCTTGATGCGGTGCAACGTGTGCTGACCCGGGAAATGACCACTGCGGCGCAGCAGGGGATCGACTTCGACAAGATCCACGTGCCGTCCACGCAATTCGGTGATCTCATTGAGGACGCGCTAAGGCCAATCGCGCGCGACGGTGCAGCCATGGTAGAAGTGGATTTGCGCCTCCAGTCCGTCCTCGCAGACCTGATCAGCATCGCCGCGCCTTGGCAGATGGACGCGCTTGTCGCCGCTTCGCATGATGCGGAGGCCCGATCGCTTTCTGGCCTGACGTACGCAGGTGACATCGACCTGGTGCGGCGAGCTGCGAGGGACGCTCGAACTGCCGCGTCGTAGGGGTCTACTCGCTGGAAGGCAAGGCCGCCTCGATCGCCGCGATCACCTCGGGCGCTGTGGGCACCGTTTTAGGGCGAAAACGCGCTACGTTACCGTCGGGCGCTACCACAAACTTCTCGAAGTTCCACTTGATCTTTCCGGCCTCGCCGGCCGTATCAGGGTATTCGGTGAGCGCCGCGTACAGCGGGTGGCGACGGCGGCCGTTCACGCGCAGGGTGGCGAACATCGGAAAGCTCACGCCCCACGTCGCGGAACAGTACTCCTTGATCGCGTCTGCCGATCCGAATTCCTGGAGGAACTGATTGCTGGGGAATCCCAGCACCGTAAACCCGCGGTTGCCATAGACGCGCTGTAAATGCTCCAGCTGCTCATATTGTGGCGCCAGCCCGCAACGTGATGCCACGTTAACGATCAACTTCACATGACATGAATACTGGGAGAGTGTCGTCGATTCACCATCAAGTGTCGTGAGTTCGATGCTGTTGAGGTCCATGGCCGCTTCAACACTGCGCCACGAGGTTGTGTTCCCGCGACGCGCGTCACCAAGCAGATGGCCCGTAATCCTTGAGGAATACGCCGTAGAGGTCCTCGCCCGCCTCACCCCGCACCACGGGGTCGTACACGCGCGCGGCGCCGTCAACCAGGTCTAGCGGAGCATGGAAGCCCTCCTCGGCGAGCCTCACCTTGGTGGGGTGAGGACGCTCATCAGTAATCCACCCGGTGTCAACACTTGTCATCAAGATGGCATCTGACTCAAACATTTCCCGTGCGCTGGTGCGTGTGAGCATATTTACGGCAGCCTTCGCCATATTGGTGTGCGGGTGGCCTGGTCCCTTGTACCCACGTGCGAACACGCCTTCCATCGCGGACACGTTGACGACGTAACTGCGGCCCGACCCGCCCTCGCGCGATCCTGCAGCGGCAGATGCAAGTTGCGGCCGCAGGCGGTTGATCAAGATGAATGGCGCCGTCGAATTACACAGTTGGACCTCAAGGAGTTCGAGTGCGTCGACATCGCCCACGCCTCGCACCCACGAGTTGCTGTCGTGCAAATCGGGCACTAGCCCGCCCGCATCGATCGCGCTGCCATCAGCCAACCTTGCAAGCGACGAGGATCCCGGTGCAAGGGCGAGGTCAGTGAGAAGTCGCGCATTGCGCTGTGCGGTGTTGTCCGGCGTCGCTTCGTTGCCAGCCGTTGGTTCCCGAACGGAGTCAGCGGAGCGTCTTACCTCAGCGGCGTGAGCGGACGCCAAAAGGGGGTGCGCCTGCACTGATTCCTCCAGCGCGTGAGGGTGAACGTCGTTCGCGTGGCCAAAAGTCAGCATTTGTGGACCTCGTCCATCGGGCCACATATCTGGTTCGAGCGGCGCCGACTCGGCGTCCGCGAGCGGGGCGTACGAGCCGGGGGACCGACGTACTGTCTGAGCGGCATTGTTGATCAAGATGTCCAGTGGACCGTCGGCAGCGACAGAGTCCGCGAGCGCGACGACCTGCGAGGGGTCGCGCAGGTCGATGCCGACCACCTTGAGGCGGTGTAGCCACTCGTGAGCATCGTCCATGGCCGCGAACCGGCGTACAGCGTCGCGAGGGAAGCGGGTGGTGATCGTCGTGTGCGCGCCATCGCGCAACAACCGCAACGCTATGTGCATCCCGATTTTGGCTCGGCCGCCAGTCAGCAATGCGCGTTTACCCAGCAAGTTTGTGCGCGCCTCCCGCTTGGCGTGGCTTTGCACCGCGCAGTCTGGGCACAACTGGTGGTAGAAAGCGTCGACCACGCTGTACTTCTGCTTGCAGATGTAGCACGGACGCGCCTTCATGAAGGTACCGGCAGTGGGCGCGGACTCCGACGCCGATAGCGTCAGCCCCCGGGTCTCGTCGTCGATGCGGTCGGCTGCGCCCGTCGCGGTTTTTGCCACCACGGAATTGTCGGAATGCGCGATCGTAGCTCGCTTCTCGCTGCGACGCGCCTGCTTCACCGCCTTAATCATGCGCGCTGTGGCGTGGCGTACTGCAACAAAATCGGGGTCCTGCTCGTCGATGCCATAAAGGCTCGCGAGCACCTTGAGGGTGGTCGCGAGGTCCTCGGGATTGATTCCGCCGCTACGGGTGTTCACTTCACTGATGTCTTCGGGCACGTGCCAGAGCCTAATTCACACACAAGCAAAGGAGCGCAATATGTCAGTCGCAAGCACAAGCCACACCACCTGGTCCGGCGATCTTACGTCTGGGTCCGGCCATACCAGCCTCGAATCGTCCGGTGCCGCTGACTTCGATATCAACTGGAAGTCACGTTCCGCTGGTGGAGGCTCCGCCGTTACTCCCGAGGAACTCCTTGCAGCAGCACACTCGTCGTGCTACGCCATGGCCTTGTCGAATGCGCTTGGAGAGAATGGCACGCCGCCAACCGAGTTGTCCGTCGGCGCTGTGGTGAATTTCCAGCCAGGTGAGGGTGTGCTGTCGAGTGCCCTCACCGTGGTTGGCGAGGTCCCCGGCCTCGACGCCGATGCTTTTGCTACCTTCGCTGAGGACGCCAATGCGAATTGCCCCGTTTCCCAGGCACTTGCCGGCATCGCCATCACGCTCGATAACGTCACCCTGATGTAGCGCTCATCTCGAACCGTCCCCGGTAATCTGAGTCGATGGCCCCGTCACTGAGTACCCGTTCCAGAGCAAACGATTTTTTGCTCGGCGCGTCGTACGTGTGGCGGGGCTTTCGCATGTGGTCGACGAGGCCCACGTTGATGGCGTGGGGATTGCTGCCCGGTGCTCTTGCTGCGGTGATCGTCGCAGGCGCAGTAACGAGCGTGGCGTTGAGCGTCGCCGACGCGTCCCACTGGGTCACCGATCGCATCACGGGCGGCCTCCACGGGACGATTGCAGACCTCGTGTTCATTTTGGTCGGTGTGGCGATCGTGGGTGGAACATTGTTGTTAGCGATCTACACGTTCACCGCGCTTACCCTGTTTGTAGGTCAGCCGTTCTTCGAACGCATATCGCGCGAGGTAGATGCGGCGTTGGGCAGCCCAGCGTCCGTCGTCGAAGAATCATGGTGGCCCTCTACGTTGCGCGGGATCGGCGAAGCGGTACGTATGTTCGGGCTCACCCTCGTGGTGGCAGTTGCACTCTTTGCGCTCAGCCTGGTTCCAGTGGTGGGCACTGTGACGTCATTTAGTCTCGGCGCCCTTTTTGGGGGGTGGTTGGTCGCAGTGGAACTGACGTCTTACGCCATGTCGAGGCGCGGGATCGTGACGCTAAAGTCCAGGCGCGGACGGCTCGCTGAGCATCGGGCGCTCACGCTCGGTTTCGGTTCGGCAGTGTTTCTGCTCTTTCTCATGCCGCTGGGCGCCGTCGCAACGATGCCCGCCGCAGCATCGGCTGCCACGCTTCTCACGCGGCGGTTGACGGGCGAGACGGATGTGGTCGAGCAAATGGTTCTTTAGGTCAAGCGCTGCATGATGGCGCGCGCCATAGTGCGTCCCGCCCAATTGGCGCCAATTGTGCTGGCCTGGGGACCGTAGCCGGCAAGGAACACACCCGGGACCCGCGTGGATTCGCCATCCGATACCGCGATGCCGCCCTGCGATGACGCGAGTGACAGCAACTCAAGATGGTCTAGTTCGGCGTCAAAGCCAGTGGCCCAAATGATCGCATCGAATGGGGTATGTGTTCCCGCGGTGGTGACCACGCCATCGGTGACTATGCGTGCGAACATGGGCTGACGTCTAAGAGTGCCGAGGCGTTCCAAACGGCGGATTCGGGGCGTCAGCGGGAGTCCAGTTGCACTCGCGATACTTGGCAGGCGCTCGCCAGCGCGAGCCGACGCGTCCTGTTGAGCCACTGCCGCCGCGCCCGCTTCTCGGCTCAATTCGGAGCCCAACTCGACGAATTCTGGCGGCCGGCGCGTGAACCACGTGGTGGAAACGCCGATTCGTGTGAGCTCGTCCAGGAACCCAATGGCCGAGGTGCCTGCACCCACGACAGCCACTCGCCGTCCAATAAAGGCGGCCGCACTGGTGTATTCGGGCGTCGTGACCTGCATCCCTCGGAAGTCGTCCTTGCCAGCGACCCGTGGTACGCGGGGCCTACGCCAAGTGCCAGACGCGTTGACGATTACCTTTGCGGTGATGACCTCCTGGCCGCGTGGAGTGTCTGCGATGACCGTGAAGTCCGGGGCGCTGCCCGTCACGGCCAGCACCGTGGTGGGCCGCCGTACTTTGAGCCCGTAGTGACGCTCAAATATGTCGTAGTAGCGGGCGACCACCTCACGGGCGGGTTCGTCACGAGGGGCCGAACTGAAGGACAAACCTGTCTCTCGCATCCCGGGCAGATCATAGATCCGGTGTGTATCGCCAACCTTCAGCTCATCCCAACGGTGTTGCCACGCACCCCCGGTTTGGGGCCCGCGATCGAGCGTCACCAGGCTCTGTCCCGGGGTCAGACCGGCGCGCGCTAGATAGTAGGCGGTCGATAATCCGGCTTGGCCGGCGCCGATCACCACTACCTCAGCGGCTTGGATGGAGTCCACCTGTGACCTAGTTTTTGCCGAAGGCCTTGTCGACCTGCGGCTTGATGCGGGTACCGAGCAACTCAATCGCCTCCATGACGTGCTCATGAGGCACTCCCGCCCAGTCCATCTGCAGGAAGTAGCGATCGGCGTTGGTGAGTTTGCCGACGGAGATCATCCGCTCAGCAATCTGGTCGGCAGACCCAGCGAAGATCATCTCTGCGTCCTGAACCATGTGGTCGTAATCCGCGCGTGAGGGCACTGACCATCCGCGAGCCTTTGCGCCGTATTGCATCATTTGGTTCCAGTACGGGTAGAACGTGTTCTGCGCGGACTGGGATGTTTGCGCAATAAGCCCAATACCGGTCATGGTGACATGCTGTCTCGCTAGATCGTGCCCGGACTGCTGACAAGCGCGCCGGTAAAGGTCGACGAGCGGAGCGAACCGTTCAGGCTGGCCGCCGATAATGGCGTAGACCACTGGAGCCCCCAGCGCGCCCGCCCTCACCGAGGACTGCGGGTTGCCGCCAGTGCCGATTGACACCGCTAGACGGTCGCCGTAGGGGCGGGGGAGTACCACGGCGCGTTCGAGCGGGGAGCGGAACTCGCCGCTCCAGGTGATGGGTGACTCTTCGCTCAGACGCAGCAACAGCTGGACCTTTTCGTCGTACAAGGCGTCATAGTCGCCCAACGCAGCACCGAACAGGGGGTAGCTTTCCGTGAACGAACCACGCCCGGCCATGAGCTCGGCCCTACCTTCGCTCAACTGATCCAGCGTGGTGAACTGTTGAAACAGGCGTACGGGGTCTTCGGTGCTCAACACCGTGACGGCCGTGCCCAGCGTGATGTTCTCTGTTACCGAACTCGCTGCTGCCAGAACCGTGCCCGGGTGAGAAATCGCGTAGGAATCGAGGTGGTGTTCACCCAATCCGTAGAAGTCAAGGCCCAGTTGATCAGCCAACACGATGCGCTCGAGTTGCTCCTTGAGCACCTGTGCCACGGGCACGCGGTTTCCAGTTTCGGGATTGAGGCGACGATCCCCAAAGCTCATTATTCCGAGTTCCATGTGATGGATTCCTTAATCTACGTAGTTGCTTGGCGCGCACATCCGGACGGGAGCGAAGTGAGGGAACAACATCAACGGCCGTTGCGTTGTTGTTGATATGTCAACCATACAAAGCGCCGCGTATTCCCGCTCGCTGCCCGTACCCTCCCAGTATGGAGCGACAGGCACGGGACCCTTGCCGATCGTGACGATTTTCGGCGCCGGTCGAGTAGGCACCGCATTGGCGCGTGCCTTGGTCGCTTCGCGTTACGACGTTCGGATCGTCGGTTCCGGCCCGGCGAACGGAATCGAGCTCATTGTGAACGTGCTTGCACCCGGTGCTGTGCCGATGGACGCAAATCCGGCCGTAGCGGACGCTGACGTAGTGATTCTCGCGGTACCGCTGCACAAATTGGACACTATTGATGCGGAACTTCTCACGGGCAAGATTGTCGTTGACGTCATGAACTACTGGGAGCCCATAGATGGCGCTCTGCCGGAGTTTCAACACCTGAACACCATCACCTCGCGAGTCATCTCGCGGCATCTAGCTGCCGCCTCGGTCGTCAAAGCCTTTAATCACATTGGCTATCACGACATCGAAACTGACCGCCGCGAACCGGGGGATCCGGACCGGCGCGCGCTTGCTGTGGCCGGAGACGATCACGCCGCTGTGGCCTTGGTCATGGAGATGGTGCACCGCATTGGCTTTGACGCTGTCAATGCAGGGGGGCTTGACGAGTCCGGGATTCTTGAGGCCGGCGGGCCTGTGTTTGGTGCGCGGCTCACTCGGCACACGCTCAAGCAGCACTTGTCTTAGCACCAGGTGGCTGTCGCTACGCTAGCGACGTGAGAGGGTATCTAGCCGACGCTTCAGTCCGGCAATCGCGCTGGCGCGCTGCTTTGCGTCTCGACTACGGTGGCGTGGTGATGGGGCTGGTGTTCCTGGCGCTGTCCCTCACGCCTTCACTGTTGCCGCGTTCCCAGACCTCGCAAGGTGCCATCTCAGGGCTGAGTTTTGCGCTTGGGTACGCAGTGGGAGTGCTCCTGTGGAGCGGGGTCAAGGCCTTGGTTCGATGGCGTCATGAGTCACTTACGCGGTGGGGTTGGCCGCTGCTCGGTATCGTGCTGGTGACCGGAGCAATCATCCTCGCACCATTCGTCGTTGCGTGGCAGAACGGAATTCGCACTACGGTGGGGCTCGCAACTATTCCCGGCTATTCGTGGTTTCAGTTGCTCGCGGTTGCCTTTGGCGTGGCCATGCTCGCTATTGCCGTGGGTCGGGGATTACGACTGACTTACCGTGCTATCGAACGACGCACCGGCACAGTCGTCTTCCGGGTCGCAGGCGAAGAAGGACTGAAACATCAGCGTGCCTTGCAGTTCGGCGCCGAGGTCAGCGCGATATTTATCTTCGCGACCGCGGTGATCGTGGCCGTGGCTGTGATCATCGTAGGCGGACTGCAGGTTCTAGATCGCGGCTGGAGTGCATCGAATGCTCTGCCCGATCCGGCGCTGAATGCGCCGACGTCTGCGCTTCGGTCCGGCAGTGCTCAAAGCCTCGTGAGTTGGAACGAGGTGGGAAACGCTGGTGCGGAAATCGTGACAAGCGGGCCCGATGCCGTGGCTATCGAGGCGCTGACCAAACGTAGCGCGCTTGAGCCTATCCGGGTCTACGTCGGCCTCGCGGCCGCACCGACGTACGCGGAACGTGCCGCCATTGCGGTCAATGAACTGCAGCGCACCGGGGCCGCGCACAGAGACGTGTTGATCGTTGCCGGCACCACGGGAACGGGCTGGCTGGACTCCCAGGCAATCGACGGGGTCGAGTACCTTCATGGTGGAGATACCGCGCTGGTTGCCGTCGAGTACGACGACAAGCCCAGTTGGCGTAGTCGCGTCTTCAGCCCCGATATACCGACCGAAGGCACCAGCGCACAGTTCTACTCGGTCTATTCGTGGTGGAGCGCACTTCCCGCCGATGACCGTCCGCGCCTGTACGTGTACGGGCTCAGCCTGGGCTCGTACGCCATGCAGTCCGCATTCCCCGACCTCGACACGTTGTTGGCGCGCACCGACGGTGCGGTGTTCGCCGGCACGCCGTCAGGCACGCGCCTATGGGAGACGGTGACCGCGCAGCGGGATGAAGGTAGTCCTGTCGTGCTACCCACCCTCGACCGCGGGCGTCAGGTCCGATGGTTCTCGAGTGCGGGGGGCGTTGACCGCCTGACGAGCGTCTGGGAGCAACCCCGTGTCGCCTATCTACAAAATGGAAATGACCCGGTCACGTGGCTAAGCGCGTCAATCTTCTGGCAAAAGCCCGAGTGGCTTGAGGACGGTCAACGATCACCGGTGGTCTCGAGCGACATGCACTGGATACCTATCGTTACTGGGCTACAGGCCTTCATCGACTACACGATGGGGTCTTCGGTCCCGGATAAAGCGGGGCACTTATACGGAACGCTCACGCTCGAGGCGTGGATTGCGGTCACGGGCGACGACGGATTGGACATCGAGTCAGTCGACGCGATTCGCGCTGTCATTGCTAGCCAGGACACTCTCGCGCCCCTTGACCAGTAGCGCCAAGTCGGCAGCTGTCGCACGCCCGGACCCGGACCTGGACCCGGACCCGCGGGCATACGCCTTAGTAGTGATGGCGCGACGATAATGAAGAGTCAGGCGGTCCCGTTGACGGTACGTTCGAGGTCAGCAATTTCCGCCTGGCATCCGCTAGGGGACATCGACTCGACGATCTTGAGCGCAGTGCGGGCAAAGTCAGCGGCACCCTCCTCGCCCATATTTGCGAGGTAGAGCTCCCTCACCGCGGCGGAATAGTGGGGGAGTGCCTGTGCCAAGGCGTCCTGTCCAGCCGAGGTCAGCCGCACCCAACTGCCGCGCAAATCCTCGTTGCATTCGGCGCGATCGACAAGCCCGCGAGAGACCATCCGGGTCACTTGGTGCGAGATTCTGCTTTTTTCCCAGGACAGCATGTCTGCGAGGTCACGCGCACGGGTTTGGGAGTCGGGAGAATGGAAAAGTGCCTGGAGAATCTCGAAGTCGGCATTTGAGATGCCGCTCTCGCGCTGTAGTCGAGCCTCGACAGTACTGGCGAGGCGCCGGCTCACCAGTGCAAATGCGCGCCAGGATGCCCATTCGTTGTCGCTCAGCTCGTGCACGGTGTCCATGTGACCACTCTAAACGGTGTGGGTGACGCGTCACCATAGTCAGCCCCGTGGAAGTGAATGTTGTCCGCGCGATTTCTGCAGGCCGGACTTCGTTTTTCGGCGGCTCGGCACGGCCGTAGGGTGAAGACATGACGATTCCCAGTGACAACCGCAGCATCGGGCGATGCGATGTCTAGCGCGGCGAACTGGAACGAACGCTACGCCGGAAACCGTGTATGGTCTGGCGCGGTGAATCCCACCCTAGAAGCAGCAACCGCAGAGCTGGTGCCAGGCACCGCGTTGGACGTCGGCTGTGGCGAGGGGGCCGACGCTATCTGGCTTGCAGAACAGGGTTGGAGGGTAAGAGGTGTCGACTTTTCCCGAGAGGCTCTGGTCCGAGCAGAATCGGCCGCCGCGGAACGGGGACTTGCGCGAAGCTGTGCCTGGATACAAGCAGATCTCAGTGCTTGGACCACCAATCACTCGTACGACTTAGTCACATGCCACTTCTTCCACGAGGAACTCCATGTGCGCGAGCGGGCGTGGCGAGCGGCGGCAGCAGCAGTAAGGGACGGCGGAGTGCTCATCATCGTGGGTCACTCGCCGCATGAACCCGAAGAACTCCGCGGTCCGCCCATGCACACGCGCTTCACGGCTCAGGAAGTCGTCAGTGCATTGGCGCTCACCTCGGGATGGACTGTCGAGTTGAGCGAGACGCAGCGCCAAGGAACGGGGGCACACGCCGGCATGCGCGCTGACGTCGTCATGGTCGCTACCCGCCGGACTCGTTAGCCGCTGTCACCATGCGCTTCACGCTCAACGGACATAGCCTGAAGGCACCGACCTATGCAAAGGAGTGCGCCATGAGTGACACGAACGCCACCGAGACCCGCAGGTACCACTTTGAGCAGATTCGCGCGCGCGAATTGGCGCGCGGTGCGAGCGAAGATGAGGCCACCAAGATCGCGACCAATACCGTCGACCTCGTGATGGATAAGGCTTCCTCCGAAGCTGACAAGAAGTAGTTGTCGCTGGGGTAGTTGGTGGCGCAGCGCCCCCCAGAATGAGGCGTCGTGCCGCACGCGCGTCGTTGCGCCCTAAACTCGGGGTGTGAACGCATCGCCGAACGTGCCCTCGCCGCAGTCCCCGGCGCCTGAGCCGACCATGGGCGAACCCGCCGAAGCATCGGCGCCGGTTGATGCGACGCCTAAGTTGAGCGCCGCAATTTGGACCATCCCCAACGTGATTTCTGTGCTCCGGATCGCTCTCATTGGGGCGTTCACAGTGCTACTGATCAGCCATCAGGACGCTTTGGCACTCACTACGTTGGCGCTCGCAGCCGTGAGCGACTTTGCGGACGGCTACCTCGCTCGCAAGTGGAACCAAGTGACTGCACTGGGGCGACTCCTGGATCCTGCGGCGGACCGGCTACTCACCGTCGCCGTCGTGTTGGGTCTGGCCACACGCGACATCCTGCCGTGGTGGTTAGTGGTCGTGGTGTTGGTGCGTGACATGACGGTGGGGCTCGCCCTATTGTGGGGCCACCGCAAATCAGTGGCGACCTCACAGGTGACATTCGTCGGTAAATTGGCGACGTTACTGCTCTACATTTTCCTCCCATTGGCATACCTCGCATATGACCAGTGGGATACGGTCCATCTCCTCGCGGTCGTCGGCGCAACAGCAAGTTCTGCGTTGTACTGGTGGGCGGGAATCGGCTACGTCAGGGATATCAGAGCGCGAGTGCGAAATCTGGCACGTTGAGGGTGTTCACCGGTAGCAGGTTGGCCGTAGACTAAAACGCAAGAAACCTACGGCCCGCAGGGCCAGCACGAGGAGGCGCAATGTCTTACGACGAATCACCCGCCGAACGGACGATGTCGCTCGATGCGCAGATCTCGTTCGAGGAGAACACTCCCGTACGGCTTTCTGCTCAAGATCAGGCAGCTGTCGACGCGCTCGACGCTGACAACGCACTCCTCATCGTTCACCACGGCCCAAATCAGGGAGCTCGATTCCTTCTCGATATTGACGAGACTACTGCGGGTCGTTCGGTGACCGGCGACATCTTCCTTGATGACGTCACGGTAAGCCGCGAGCACGTTAAGTTTCTGCGTAGCAATGGTTCGTTCCTTGTGCGGGACTCCGGCTCGCTCAACGGGACCTACGTCAACCGCGAGAGTGTGACCGAGCGCGAGCTCCGCGAGGGTGACGAAGTCCAGATCGGTAAGTACCGTCTCACGTTCTACCCGGGGTCAAGCAAGTAGTCTTGAGTGATGTCTGAACTCCGGGCCGTCTCAGCCGACCAGCCGGACCGCGACTCCCAGCACGCCTTCACCTCTGCCAATTTTGTCTCGTCCACAGAACCTGCGCTCGAAGGAACCTGGCCGCACGCGCTCTCTCATGAGCCGATGCTGCGCGTCAGCGACGTACTTGGCCTCGTTCAGAGCGAGTTTCCCGCGCTAACAACGTCCAAGTTGCGTTTTCTTGACAATAACGGGTTGGTACAGCCATATCGCACCGGTTCCGGCTACCGCCAATATTCGCCGGCAGACGTCGAACGGCTGAGGTTTGTGCTCCGCCAGCAGCGAGACCATTACCGGCCGCTGAACGTCATCTCCAGTCACCTCGCCGCGCTCGACACCGGAAAGATGCGGATGGCCGTCGAGCCACGCACTGTTGAGGGCGAGGCGGATCAGTACCTATCAGCGCGCGAATTCGCAGCGAGCGCCAGCGTGACCTTTGATCTGATTCAACAACTCGACTCCGCAGGCTTGCTCACTGAATCTATTCCGGGCAAATACGACCGCAGTTGGTTGCCGCTGGCGACGGCTGCCCAGTCATATCTGACCAATGGTGGCGACCTGCGCACCCTCAAGTCACTGACAGCGGCAGCGCGACGGGAAACGGACCGAGCTGGAGCGGTCGCTCAGCCAGTGAAGATGCGTGGACGGTCAGGTGAAGCCGAGGCCGCCGCCCGTGAATTTGGCGAGGCGTCGATTGCGGTTTTCTCTGCTTGTGTTCGCGGCAACCTTGACCCATAGCTAGACAGCACACAGTTCTTCGGCGACACGCGGTACCGTGAAGGCGCGAGGTCGTTGACCTTCGCGCCGGTCGGCAATAACGTTGAACCCAAGGTTGAACGAGGAGGCGAAATGACCGATGATGACGGCCACCAGCTGACCTCAGTGAGCGATCAGGGCATTCTTTTTGACGATGGCCTAACTCACCTGGATGAAAACACTGGGTATCGCGGTCCGACCGCTTGCAATGCTGCAGGCATTACGTACCGCCAACTCGATTACTGGGCGCGTACCGGCTTGGTCGAGCCCACCGTGCGCACAGCCACGGGGTCGGGCACCCAGCGCCTGTATGGATTCCGCGATATTTTGGTACTCCGTGTCGTCAAGCGACTTCTAGATTCAGGGGTCTCACTCCAACAGATTCGGGTCGCCGTCGAACACCTCCGTGAGCGCGGTGTTGAAGATCTTTCGAGGATCACGCTGATGTCGGACGGTGCTTCCGTGTATGAGTGCACGTCTGACGATGAGGTGATTGACCTCGTTCAGGGCGGCCAAGGTGTCTTTGGGATTGCGCTCGGTAAGGTTTGGCGTGAACTTGAGGGATCACTCGCGACGTTGCCGGCGGATCGTGGCCAGCCACTCGCAGGCCCGGCAAGCGACGTCGTTGACGAGCTAGCAGAGCGCCGCGCCCGACGCACCAATGCAAGCTGACACCTAGTTCTCCCGTAGCTCACCTGCGCCGACGTCGGCCGCTACGAGCGAACTCGCACTGTGCCGAGCAATCCAGGAAACTGTGACTGTGGGGCGAAACCTGGCAAGATAAAGGCACTGTCGAAGGGAAGTCAATGTTTTCTAAGGTTCTCGTAGCAAACCGTGCCGAGATAGCCGTGCGTGCGTTCCGCGCTGCGGTCGAATTGGGGTCAAAGACAGTCGCCGTCTTCCCGCACGAGGACCGCATGTCCGAGCACCGCCTTAAGGCGGACGAGGCATACCAGATCGGCACCGAAGGGCACCCTGTCAAGGCGTACCTCGACGCTGATGAGATGGTCCGTGTCGCGAAGCTCGCTGGCGCTGACGCGATCTACCCCGGCTACGGGTTCTTGAGTGAGAATGTTGGCTTCGCTCAAAAGTGCCGCGACGCCGGCATCACCTTCATCGGTCCGCCGCCGGAGGTGCTCGAAAATGCAGGCGACAAGGTTGCTGCGCTCAAGGCCGCGCGCGCGGCCGGCGTACCCGTGTTGGCATCGTCAGAGCCTTCCAAGGACACCGACGAGCTCATTGCCAACGCTGACCTGATCGGATTCCCGATCTTCGTGAAGGCCGTCGCTGGGGGCGGTGGACGCGGTATGCGTCGCGTCGAGACGCGCGAAGATCTCCCAGAACTGCTTGCGGCAGCAATGCGCGAAGCCGACAAAGCATTTGGCGATTCGACCGTGTTCCTAGAGCAAGCAGTTCTTGCCCCGCGCCATATCGAGGTTCAGATCCTGGCGGACAACGACGGCAACGTCGTCCACTTGTTTGAGCGTGACTGCTCGGTGCAGCGCCGCCACCAAAAGGTCATCGAGATTGCGCCAGCTCCCAACCTAGACCCCGTGATCCGTGACGCACTTTGTGCCGATGCAGTGAAGTTTGCCAAGAGCATCGGATACATCAACGCTGGAACAGTCGAGTTCCTGGTGGACACGGAGGGCGAGCGCGCAGGCCAACACGTATTCATCGAGATGAACCCGCGTATTCAGGTTGAGCACACTGTGACGGAAGAAGTGACCGACGTCGACCTAGTAAGCGCGCAGATGAGAATTGCTGCGGGGGAGAGCCTCGAAGACATCGGCATCCGCCAAGAAGAGGTGCGCGTCAACGGCTTTGCGGTCCAGACTCGCATCACGACTGAAGATCCCTCCAACGGCTTCCTGCCTGACACCGGCCGAATCGTCGCGTACCGCTCACCAGGTGGCGCAGGTATTCGCCTTGATGGTGCAACCGGCATGGCAGGCAACTCCATCTCGGGTCACTTCGACTCGATGCTGGTCAAGCTCACGTGCCGTGGTCGCGACTTCGATTCAGCCGTTCGCCGTGCTTCGCGTGCGCTTGCAGAGTTCCGCATCCGCGGCGTCACGTCGAACATCCGGTTTCTGCAGGCAGTGTTGGCCGACCCCGACTTCCAAGCCGGGGGAGTGCCGACCTCATTCATCGACAAGCGCCCATACTTGCTTGAACTTGCGGAGAGCAAGGATCGCTCGACCAAACTTCTGCAGTTCCTGGGCGACGTCACGGTCAACCGACCTAACGGAGTGGGTGCCGAAGTCGTCATTCGTCCCGCCGACAAGCTGCCCGCAGTCGATCTGTCGGCGGAGCCGATCTCTGGTTCGCGTCAGCGTTTGCTCGAACTGGGCCCCGAGGGCTTCGCCAAGGCGCTGCGCGATCAGCAGCCTCTCGCGATCACCGAGACGACGATGCGCGACGCGCACCAGTCGCTCTTGGCCACTCGCGTGCGGACCTACGACCTGCTTGCCGCTGCCGGGCACGTGTCTCGGATGACGCCTGAACTGTTGTCGATGGAGGCATGGGGCGGTGCTACGTACGACGTCGCGATGCGATTCCTGTCCGAATCCCCATGGTTGCGGTTGGCAAATCTGCGTGAGGCAATGCCGAACGTTGCCCTCCAAATGCTGCTGCGTGGACGCAACACGGTGGGGTACACCCCGTATCCGGACGAGGTTGCTCACGCCTTTGTGCAAGAGGCAACTGAGACCGGTATCGACATCTTCCGTATCTTTGACGCGCTTAACGACGTCGAGCAGATGCGTCCCGCCATTGAGGCGGTCCGGGCCACGGGGCAAGCCGTGGCCGAGGCGTCGTTGTGCTACACCGGCAACATGATTAGCGCTGACGAGGACCTTTACACGCTTGACTATTACCTCAAGTTGGCTGACTCGCTCGTTGATGCTGGCGCGCATATCTTGGCGGTCAAGGACATGGCCGGGCTCTTGCGCCCAGCGGCGGCATACACCTTGGTGGCCGCGTTGCGTGAGCGTTTTGATGTCCCCGTGCATTTGCACACTCACGACACTGCCGGTGGGCAGATTGGCACGCTGCTGGCTGCCGCAGAGGCCGGCGTCGATGCTGTGGACGTGGCCAACGCCGCGATGGCGGGAACGACTTCTCAGCCTCCGATGAGCGCGCTCATCGCCGCATTGGAGAACACCTCTCGCGACACTGGTATCTCTCTACGTGCCGCACAGGAACTCGAACCCTATTGGGAGTCCGTGCGACGCCTCTACGCCCCGTTCGAGTCGGGACTTCCGGGCCCCACCGGCCGCGTCTACATGCATGAAATTCCCGGCGGTCAGCTATCAAACCTGCGTCAGCAGGCGACTTCGCTGGGACTGGCGGATAAGTTTGAGCAGATCGAGGACATGTACTCGGCAGCTGACAAAATTCTTGGCCGTCTTATTAAGGTCACGCCATCGTCCAAGGTTGTCGGTGACCTCGCCTTGCACCTGGTGGCAAACGATGCTGATCCCAAGGACTTTGCTGACAACCCTAGAAAGTACGACCTCCCGGATTCCGTCGTCGGCTTCCTATCAGGTGAACTTGGAACGCCCCCCGGTGGTTGGCCAGAGCCGTTCCGCACTAAGGCGCTCGAGGGACGTACGTTTGAGCCCAAGACGCCTGTGCTGACCGACGACGACAGGGAAGTGCTGCAGGAATCCGGCGTGCCGCGAAGGCGTCGCCTCAACCACCTGTTGTTCCCCGGCCCTGCCACGGATTTCGACGCCGCACTCGACAAGTACGGGGACATCTCCGTCATCGACACTTACCACTACCTCTATGGGCTGAAGGTGGGCGGCGAGGAAGAGGTCACTGTCGACCTTGAGCCAGGCGTACGCATGATTGCGACCCTTGAGGCTATGGGCGAACCGGATGACCATGGTGAGAGAACAGCCATGTTCAACTTCAACGGCTCGATCCGCCCCGTCCAAGTGCGCGATGAATCCGCCTCGGTCCATGTTGTGACGCGCGAGAAGGCCGACTCCAATATCGCTGGCCAAGTCGCCTCTCCGTTCTCCGGCGCGGTGACAGCCACGGTCGAGGTAGGTGCGCACGTAAACGCAGGCACTACGGTCGCTGTGATCGAGGCCATGAAGATGGAATCGTCGATTACGACGCCTATCTCTGGCACGGTCACGCGGGTGGTGCTCAACGGCACGGAGACAATCTCCGGGGGCGACCTCGTGGTGGTCGTCGAGTAGGGCACCGAACTGTCGCCCGATGCGCCCACAGCGGGGGAGTTGGGTCGCCTTGGGCCCCGTAGGTCCTCGTCCCAGGGTGGCTCTCGCGAGTTCAGTGGGTTCTTTATGGAGCCGGTGAGCTAGGGGCAGTCCTCGACTGCGGTGCGCGTCACGTCAACATGGAGTTGAGCATGCGAGCTGTATTCGTGAGCTTCAGCGAGGTCTTGCGTCGCGAGTGTGAGAGAAGCCCAGCCGTAGACCCGTTGCAAGTGGCTTGCCAGCGACGGGAAGGTGTTGTTTGAGGTGGACCAGTCATCGACAGCGGTGAGTGCTTCGCCCCAACGAGCCTGAGGGTCGTCCCAAGCGCCTCCCAGCACGTCGGCTGTCACGCACGCGTTGACCGGGGGGCTCTGGGCAAGGCCAACTTCACCGGACAACCCCGGAAGTATGCCGATCTGAGAGTTTCCGTCGATCCCGCCGTTACCGTCGGCGTCTCCGTAGTCCGGCCCGTTCGGACCCACCACCAAATTACGCGCCTGTTCGGCAGCCGCGTGAGCATCGGCGATTGTCGACGCATCTTGCCAGAGTTTGACAGCCGCCTCGATGTCATCGATGCGCTCGACCAACGCGGTATTCGCGGCGCCGGGGGAGTGCGAACTGGACACGGCAATCGGGTTCGAATCTGCTGCGCCGCACGCTGTCATCAAGGCCAGTAACACGAAAACAGCAGCCGATGTTACAAAACGACGCTTCATGTTTCCCACACTACGCGCAGGCAGAGTGTGCAAGGCCCGTGTAAGCGCAGGGACCAAGGTCCCTGCGGCTCGCAACTGACGGACGCAAAGATAGGGGTACTGAAAGAAGGTGTGTCATGAAGGTACTAGTGGCTGTCGGCTCGAAGTACGGATCCACCCGCGGAATTGCAAAGGTGATCGCGGAAGAGATCAAGTCGATCGGGTTCGAAGTGGACCTCGAGGATGCTTGCGACGTACGTACGGTGAGCCCTTACGACGCTGTCATTGTGGGTAGCGCCGTGTATGGCGGCTTGTGGCGTCGTGACGCGTCGGAACTGGTGCGGGAGAATCTCGAGGAATTGCGCGCGCGTGACGTGTGGATGTTCTCGGCAGGAATCCGCGCGATCAAGGAACCTCTTTACATGACCCGCGAAGCAGACGAGCTTGCTGCGATGGTGGAGTCCAAGGACCACGTCACTTTTGCCGGAGCTCTTGACTACGACCGCCTCAACGTCGGTGAACGTGCGGTCATCCACGCGATTAATCCGCCGCTTGGCGACCATCGTGATCTGAGCCTTGTCCGCGAGTGGGCACATGCCATCGGCGTTGAGTTGCTGTTTTTGGCTCTTGCTTAGATAGTTCCCACAGATGGTCACCGGCATTTTGGGGCAATGCCCGATTTGAGCATAGTGCCTGAAAATTGCACGTTCTGGCGCGCTAATCTTCCTCCCCGCATCTAAATGATCGACGCGCATTCCTCGAGGGCCGCACACGACGGTGTCCGAGTGATCACCCATGAGCGAGGGCATTGCCCACCAAAGTCCCGCTACGCGCGTTTGCCGCGCTGAGCGTCGGAGTCATTGTCGCCGCAACCGCATCCACGACTGCATCAGCCACTATTGAAGACAACTATTTTTCAAAACTGAACTTCTATGCCTCGCACGGAGGTTGCGCGATCACACTCGCAGAAGTTCAGGCTGGGGACCGCATCGACTTCACGCTTGATTCTGTGAACGGCCAGGAAGTGGGTATTCCCGCTGTTGGCTTCGGCGGCGACCCTCACTACGCGCGGGGGAACTCGATTGACGACGTAGTTGCACCAGGCGAGGCGTACGTGCCCTCAGGTTCCGGCTATCAGTTAGACGCGTGCCTTGCCACGAATACCGTCGAAGGCCCCTACACCGTTGCTGAAGTGGAGATTCTCGCGCAGGGTATTGACGCACCCTATCGGCTGGGGCTTTCAAACTCAGGCAGTGCGGGAGCCAACGACGATGCGTTTGCGCGTCCCATCATCGTCCAACACGCCTCGTTGCTTCTCATCATGGTCACGCCAAACGCGCCGACTTTGGGTGACGAGTGTCGCGATGCGAACGCTAGATATGTTGTCGGTGAACCGCAGGATGGCGTCGAGTGGGACTTTGGTAGCACCACCGACGACGGCTATGCGGCGTATGCAACGGCGACACCGCTGCGAAGCCCCACAATCCGCTCACCGACCGCGAGGAAGACGTACTGTTGGCGGTCGCCAGAGGAATGACGAATGCCGAGGTCGGCCAACAGCTGTACATCAGCATGAGCACAGTGAAATTCCATGTCGCAAGCATTATGACCAAACTTGCGGCGCGCAATCGCGTTGAGCTGGCCATCTGGGCGTACGAGACAGGTCGGCTGAACGGCACGCATTGACGTCAGTTGCGGAGCGGACGCGTCATGCACGTTTGCCTACGGGACCCCTTCGCCGTCAGCACGGTGACTGTCCGTTCTCATGTAAACGTGTCATCGAACATGGGCAGGTGACACGAAACGATGAGACACATATGCCAGAGTCATGTCTCGAGTTACCGTGTCACTCCGAAACGCCGTCAGGTATAGCCGACCGACTACTGGAGCCGCGGTGCATTTTTGGCGCGCGTTTGGGCTGGTGGGGCGGAAATGCGGTGAGGGTAGGAAAGCACACCTTCAGTAGTGCGATCTCCTAGCCCCATCCTGGTCGGGCGCATTGGTTGCCCTGTCGTGGTGCGTCGAAAGTGCTGCCGAGATCATGAGGAGCATACGTTCATCAGTATTTCGCTGCGGTACTTCGACGCATAGATTTCGCCCAGCATGGTGGTGCCGAGCGCAGACACTTCATTCACTACGGGCGGCATGATCTCCACCGCCGGCCCAAGCCTCCACCGGTTTCCGGGCTAACATCGGAGGGGCGGATAGAGGTAGCAACCTTTATGAAAGGTTGCGTACTTGCGCGACAAGCAGCCGGATTCGGCACCCGCGGAAGAGTTCCATTGAACGCGTACCCAACCCGGCTGCTCCTTCATGTGGGATTCGGCCCACCCAACGAAGCGTTTAGTAGTCGCAAGAGCGAGATGCGGTGTTGATCACGGACGCTTGCGCGAAGTTGCTCCACACGCTCTTGTATACCCCCGACAGGCGGTAGCCGCCCGACGGCCACTGCACGTGCTTTGCGGTCCAGAGGTTCTGCTCGTGTCCATGGGTCGTGGCGCCAACGGTGGTACTAGCGACCATGACCTGGTAGTTGTAGCAGTTCTTGGCACCGTTCCAGTTGGTGGTCTGCGCCGACGCCGCTGTCGCTCCACCGAGCAGAACTCCTGTTGCGAGCGCCAGGACTCCGACGCCGGTGGCAAACCGCTTCACGCGGCCATTTTGCACATTAGTTTCCCGCTTCATAAGAATCTCCATTCTCAGAACCAAACAGTCCGAGGACTGCTGCACCTTGTGTGCACTCCGCACGCTATCCCTAACGGTGCATTCTCAACTTTCGATAGGGTAAACGAAACGTGAATATTGAATGAACCTGCATAATTGGGCAGAGAACAGGCGATGTTCTTCGTATTGTGAGGGTATGAAACGAGAAAGAACGCCTTCGCGCCCTAGAGATTGGTTTGCCGCGGTCTCTGTTTGCGCCGTGTTGCTCACCGCGTCAGGCTGCTCGCCCTCGGAAGGCCCAATCGGAGCGGGCTCGCCGCCTGAGTCCGCACAGGCGGCATCTGTTGATGCCCCAGGTTGGTATGAGTCCTATGTAGAGGAAGCGTGGCAAGAGTTGGCCACGGACTGGACGGCCAGGTGGGATGGCGCGAGCGAGGGGGACCGGGATGGCATGCCTCGAGAACTACCGCGCCCAGAGGTTGATCTGGTTCGGGTGATGAACCCTATTGAACAACCTGCGGTCTACGCGGGTTGTCTTCGTGATGCGGGGGTGGTTGATGTTGCCGAATCCCCTGACGGAGGGGTCGCGGTGGGCTACACCAAGGAAACGGCAGTTGTCACTCGGCTGGCCCAATACACCTGTGGCGTGCGTTTTCCAGTCGACCCAAAGTACTCGGCTCCGCTAGATAACAAGCAAGTTGAGCGCTTGTACGAGTTCTACGTTGAGGACTTGATTCCTTGTATCGAAGATCTTGGATTGGTGGTCCCGGCTATACCTACATTCCAAGTCTTCGTAGAGGCGCAGGCGGGAGACGCGGCTTGGAATCCAGTTCAGCAAGCAGTGGGCTCCGACCCGGAGAAGTACGCACAGGTCTACGCATCGTGCGAAACGTTCCCCGCATCGGCCTATGAGTAGGGGAGTGCCTGCAGGGCAACGTAAGGGTTGCTCATGAGTGCGCGGCGTCTACTCATATGGCTGGCCGCGATCCTGTTGGTTTTCGCCACGGGTTGGTGGGCTCTGTCTGTGTTGGTCAATCCAATACCCGCGGCGGAACCCGTTGAGGCCGTAACCGTCGAACTTCAAAATGGATCAGTAGAGCGTGTTGAACAGTACGTAGCAACCATCTCCTGGAAGAAGGGTGTGGCTCCGCTCAACCGATCAGTTGGCACTTTGACCGGCCTCGGGGACGAAGCCGTGCGCCAGGTGGCTGTAGGTGACGTGCTCTATCACGTAGATGAACTTCCGATTATCGCGGCAGTGGGCTCCGTTCCTATGTATCGGGATATTGGTGCCGGTATGAGAGGGAGCGATGTGCGACAAGCACAGGTGATGCTCAACTCGTTGGGATACACCGCCGGTCAGGAGGACGGGGTCGTTGGCGGTCAGTTCTCGGCTGCTACGCGCGAGTGGCAACGCGATCTAGGACTACCAATAACAGGAAGCGTCAGCGTGGGCTCGGTGCAGTTCCTGCCGACACTTCCGAGTGCGTTCATCGCCAGCGATGCAACGCCGATCGGATCGGTTCTGTCAGGTGGTGAGCAAATTCTGTGGCCTCTTGCACAAGAGCCCGAGGTCAGTGTCGTCGTGCCACCAGGAGACATCGCCGCTGTGAGTTCGGGCATGTCTGTAACGTTGGAACTCGACGGTGATGTCTTGAGTGGCACCATTGATCAGCCTGTGACCGACGAGGCCGGCAACACTCGCTTCGGCGTAGACGTCGAGGGAGGCACAGCCCTTTGCGCCAACGAGTGCGTCTCTGCCGACAGCGAACTTACACGGGGCGCCATTGCCTTCGTGACGGTCGTCGAACCCACCTCAGGATTAACGCTACCGATTAGCGCCATTCGGTCGGGCGTTGACGGCAAGGTGGCGGTGCTACTAGATGATGAGCGGCTTATCGAAGTTGAGGTTCTCGCGGTCGCTTCGGCGCTTGCAGTGATTGATGGCGCCGGTCTAGAGCAAGGTCAACGCGCGGTAATCTCCGCTGGGACCGAGTCATCTTGACAACGCTCACCGCGCAGAATCTCAGGTTTGGTTACTCTCCCCAGCAGTCAATCCTTGACGACTGGAATGGCGAGTTCAAATCCGGGCGCTCGTACGCCATTGTGGGTCCGAGCGGTAGTGGCAAGTCGTCGCTAATGTTCTTACTGGGGCTCATGCTGACGCCCACATCGGGCTCCCTTTTGCTCGATGGGGTTGCCACGGACACCATGCGTGATCGGCCCCGAGCGAGAATGCGAGCGAACCGCTACGGGTTTGTCTTTCAGGACGCGTGTCTCGATCCCACCAGAACGGTCCTCGACAACATTCTGCAACCTGCCGCATGGCGCGGTGTTACGCGCGGCACACTGGTAGAAAGCGCTCAGCAGTGGGTGAAACGCCTCGAAATCGACGTACCTCTTAACCGTCGACCCGGAGAAGTCTCCGGGGGCCAGGCGCAGCGCATTGCTCTGGCAAGAGCCCTGCTGTCGTCACCTGACATCGTCCTAGCAGATGAGCCCACCGGCAACCTTGACTCCCACTCATCTAAGAAAGTCATCGATGCTCTGCTCGAGCATTGTGCATCGGGAAGTGTGTTGGCGATAGTTACGCATGACCCAGCGGTCGCACAGCAATGTGATGAGATCGTCACGCTTGGAAGCGTTCACGGAGATCCAAGTTGAGGCCACTTCTCGCGGAGGCGCTCCGCGACATTGTTTCGCGACGCGTACAAGTAGGACTGTTCGTCTTCATCGCCTTTGTCGCAAGCGCCTTCACGGTCGCCATCTACGGAAGTTCTGTGGCTTCGGCGGACGCAGCACTCCAGACACTAGAGACGCCGTCCGCACGTACCGTCGTGGTCAGGATTGATCCGACCTTGGGCGTCCATGCCAATGAAGTTGAACCCCTTTTGCGCCTCGAACCGCTTGAAGCCGCAGTTGTGCTTGGTTCCGCCCGAAGTGCTTACCCGGCGGGGTTGCCTGACGCACCAGCGATGGCTATACGAACGTGTCTTGCTGCCGCAGGCGCATCGTCGTGTCCTCCTGTTGCTCTTGCAGCCTCTGGAGTTGCGCTGGACGTGACTATCCGCACATTCAACACTGGAGCCACGTCTGCGCTTGTTGTCGACGACTCCCGCAACGGGTATTACGTGACGCCTTCCGTGGCGCCCATTCTGGAGGCGCCTGCCTTGGCAGATACCGTAATCGTGTCTCCTTCTCAGCAACGCCCGGTGCCTATCGCGTTGGTACTGCTCGTCGCCGATAGTTCGCAGCACGTGTCCACGATCGCGTCCGCGGCAGCAGCGGGACTCTCAGGCTGGGATTCCGAAAAGATCTCGGTAGAGTCAAGTCCAGAAATAGGCGCGCTCAGGAACGACATTTCGGATGCCACACGATCGGGAGCCAAGTTCACAGCGACAGGGATTCTGGTAGCCATGGCCCTCGTACTTGGCCTCGCAGAGTTGTCGGCCGCACGGGGACGGCGTCAGATCCTTGCTCTACGGCGCGCCCTCGGCGCTTCGCAAGGTCAAGTGATCGCGCTCGCCGTGTCTGGCACGGCACTCACCGTGCTAGTAGGAGCAACGGCCGGCGCACTCGTAACTTCAGTGTGGTTGCCCGCCGCGCCCGGTTGGCGATTCACGAGTGCAACGGTGATGCTCGTAGTAGGTGCTGCAGCACTCGCAGCGCTTTTGCCTGCGGCCTATGGTGCGACCCGCGACCCCGCGCGTGAACTTCGCGTACCTTGATCGTCTGATCGTCTGCTCGTCTGCTCGTCTGCTCGTCCGCCACCTTCACCGCCAGAGCACAGTCAACCTCTACGCGGACAAGCGAGAAGCGACCCATTCCACGAACTGCCCGGTGGCGCGTCTGGTCGTTCACTGCCTCGGTGTCGTCCTTGAATCAAGCGCTGTCGGGTTTGCCGCGCGCCACCAACGGTTGCGGCAGCGGGAGGATTAAGCGGTCGAGTCAATCCGCGATTAGACGTGATCGTCGCGACACGATGCGGGGTCATCGCAGACCGTAGTAGTGGAGGTAGGATTACGGAATGTATTACGCGGCGGGGGACACGCGAGGGTAGTACCTCCCTCGTCGAGTCTCAGGTACGCGATAGTCTTGTGGTACATCGTGAATATTCGGTGAACAAGCGAGAGAGCGAGAGAATATGTCGTCCACGCTAGAGCGACCAACAGCGGAGGCTGCGGAGGCCGCAGTGCTTCAGGCGTTCCATGGTCAGAACAGCGCGCGGGTAGTTGACGTACTGCGCACCGCTTCGTTGGCTACCGCTCCAGACCGAGCCAGGAAGGCATTCTGGAACCTCGTGTCCGAAGGCCGTATCGTTCTAGAGGGCTCGCAGACGATCCGTCTCAGCCACTAGAGCGGCGATGTGTCGCTCGTCCGCCAACCACGCGGTGGTGAGTCGTTGTTGTTGACGCTCGGTGAGTTTTTCTTGTCCGGCGCGCAGGGTGTTGCGAATCTTGAACAGCGGGTCGTCTTTGCGTCCGCGGTGTCCATGGATGTCGGTTTGGACCCGGCGGCGCACGTCGTCCACCATCTTGGTGGCGAGCTTGACGACATGGAAGGCGTCGAGGACGGCGACGGCGTCTTCAAGCTCGTCGTCGATGGCGTTTTTGTATCCGTGGAACGGGTCCAACGTTGCGATTCCGACACCGGACGTGAAGGCCGTGCCACGGGCTTTCAACCAGTGTGCATAGGCCTGTCCGGAGCGTCCGGGAACCAGGTCGAGTAGGCGTGCATGAACGTTTCCGCGGCTGTCACGGGTCAAATCAACCATCCCCGTCAACTCCTTCGGACCCCGACCACCCTGCTCAAACGGTTTCGTGGAGACGTGGTGCCAGACGTGTTCATCCACCCCCAACGTGCTGACCCCAGTGGACCGGGTCGGGTCTTTGTCGGCTGCTTCCAACAGGGGGCGGATCGACTCCCACACCGTCCTCCAGCTGGTGCCGAGTTGTCGTCGCAGTCCGTTGATGGAGGCGTGTTCACGACGCAGTTGGCTGATCGCCCACTGACAGGCTCGCACCGTCATTTTGGAACGCGGTCTTGCGATCTGGGCGTCTTGTTCCACGAACGACCGCACCTCGCATCCCGGGTCTGGGCAAACCCACCGTCGTTTGCGCCAAATGATCGCGACCGGGCACCCCCACGCCGGTGCATCAACCAGACGGACGTCGATGCGGCCGTGTCCATGAGCGACCACCCCGCACACCGGGCAACCCATCAGAACGGGCTCAGACTGGACCGTGACAGTCAGCGCGCCGTTGTGGTGACGTTGAACGCCGATGACACGCAGGCCCTCGAGGCCGACAAGAAGGTCGCAACGGGCACAAAACTGGGCGCCATCGGGGCAACACGAAGTAGGATCGGACATCGTCGAGGTCCTCGCAATCAGGAGAGTTAGAAGTCCTCTGATTCTCGGGGACCTCGACCCCCTCAGCCCTCAACCCCACCCCGGCGAGTCGCCCTCACCCCACACTCATCTGTGAAGAGCCACTCTAACCGATGAGGGCGGCTGCCGGCGGTACTTGATCGTGCGATCCAGCGCTGGCTGAATTGCCAAGATCGCGGCCCAAAGCCTAGCGTTTGGGATTCCATCGAACACAGGTGCTAGCGCCGATTCTACAAACCCACGCCGCGTCGAAACCTGCCTAGATGGGTCTGTTGCACTCTCCATGATGTCGGGCTCGCAAAGCACACAGGCGATGCCGACCTGCTCGGGGTAGAGCAACGCTTGGTGGTCACTGATGCCGTGAGATGCCGCTCGTTCAGCGATGGTGGATTCGGGTATCGCGGCGAAGGCCGCTGATCGCGCGATCTGCATGACCGGAGCATCGAAAAGCACATTCTTAGTAGCCAGATTCTTGACGAAGCGCTTCTCGGCTACAACCTGCGTGCTTGAGATAGCGAACTTAATCTGGGTTTCACCGAGCCACTGTTGATGATTTCGACAGACCATGCCTTGGTCAGGTCGGCGTCCGTATGCTTGCTCGCCACGAGTGCAGTGCGCACAAAGTCGGCGGATCGCTACTGGAAACTCCAGAACCGTTTCTGGTTCGGAGAAAGCCGTGGGGGAGAGGTCTCCGAGCGCACGCCAGGCGGCGAGCCGTCGTGGGTGCCTCCTATTGGTGCTCGAGGGCAGGAGACCATTTGCTTTGAGGTCGGTTTCGATATCCCTGACCGTGGTCCGATTCTTCGATGCGTGCCTGCGTGCATAGGAGTCGAGAGTCTCGCCTCGAAAGACGCGGGTTCTCACCGGTAGTGGGCCTATTCGACTCATGCTGCTCCCGACACGCTTGTAGGAGGATGCTGACCCGCTACTCGCTCTTTACGTTCTTGAGCGGCGAGGAAGTCGAGGGGAACCTCTCGAACGCGCCGCGCGGAAACGTGCTCAACACCGTCCAGAATCGCGTCGACTTGTGCGTAGCGCAGGAGGAAGCGCAACCTACCGATGACGCCACCGGTCGCGTCGTAGAGCCACCCGGCTGCGTCCGCTAACACGCCCACTTCGTGCTCGACCAGTGGGAACTCTTTCTCGAACTGCATGATGATGTTCTCCCAGTCGGCGCGGCCTTCCGCGCTGCCGACGTTGTATGGGGCCATCTCGAACACATTGATGCGGCCTTGCATCTGTGCTGACATCGGTCCGCTGAGAATGTCAGATGATCCGACGCCAACACCGACATAGAGAAAGAGCGCGGGGATCCGCTCCGTGAACGTCTTCAGCATATTCGCCGCGGCCATGCCTGCTGCGGCCCGCGTTCGCAGGTTTTGGATTTCATCGAGGATGACCATCGAGGTCTTGAGGTCCTCACGCATGAGTTCAACGACTTGGTCCATGATGCGATCAGTGGTTGCCGAGTTCGCAGGAGTGGGTAGGCCAAGCGTCCTTGAGAACGCGGTCATGAGTTGCTTAGGTGAAGATTCCGCCGGCGTGGACACATAGAGAACCGGGGCTATCGACCCGTCGTGGATGCCGGTTCTTGCTCTAACAGATCGCTCATGTTCGCGACCGAGATACAAGGCTGCTGTCGACTTTCCCATGCGCTGCGAACCCGACAAGGCGAACCCCTGGCGGGCAGTGTGCTGGGCACCCTTTGCGAGATACGTCATGCGTTGGACGTGCTTCTTCAAACGTTGCACCTGTGGCGTGGGTAGCAGCATGGGGCCGTTGATCTCCTCGATACGAGCGAGGTCATACTCCTCCCGTGCTGCGGTCGAGAGTTGATTGCGAGCCCGAGTAGCGAGCAGTTGAACAGGAGAGCGCTCGTGTGCCACCGCCCGACGCCAATCCGCGAGTGTGTCAGGTGTTACTGCCGTTGAATCGTCCATAGTTCCGCTCCCGCTGATCTACATGAGACGCTCCGGCAGATCTTCGACACGGCGTCACTTTTTCGGCCTTGGCACCGCTGGCTCCTTGGCGAGGCCGCGGTCTTCCACCACCTCGAGTTCGGGGACTGTAGTGCCTGAACGGCGCCTAGCGGCCCTGCGTTCGGTCGCCGAGACGTCGATACCGCTTTGGATCCTGAGTATCTCTTCAATCACCTTAGCGCCGGAAAAGGGGCCCGTTTTCTGTCTCGTTACACGCAGCGCAGCGCCCAACACCGCCTTCGAGAACGGCGCCAGTACCCGGTCTGCGAGTGTCCATGGCCCTTCAATCCATTGCCCCTCAATGTGGTCGCGGAAATAGACCACTTGCATACGTCCAGGGTCGTATCGCACTTCCCATCGATCGTTAGCCTTGCCCCGGATACCTGAGCGCTGGCCACGGAAGGCGTGGATCTCATCGCAGTCGTAGTGGAGGCCACCGAGGTTGATCCCGTACTGCTGGACGGTTCTCCATTCCATGGGCAGGAGTGCGATGTAGTCCTGCCGGGTCAGTGCAACAGGCGGAGTAGGGGAGATCGTGGACAGGGCCGTGTACATCTCGTTGGGGGTCAATGCCTTCTTGGGCATCCCCGGGATCACTAACGCTTTGCGCGGTCGGTTCTGCCAGTCCAAGACAATCCACTGATCGAGCAAGGACTGCACCTGCTGGAGTGTCCAGATCGCGTCCCGTGCCGGATCCACGCCACGTCGCGCAACATCGCGACCGACAAAACCGTGAAGATACTGGACGAATCCATCGTGCACCGAACCAGACTGACGTTCAATGTGGAGCTTCGCCGTTGGTGTAGCCGGGGGAGCAGGGATGACACTGATCTGGAGTCGTTCGCAGGCCATCTGAAAGACGGAGCCGGTGAAGACTTTGCCGCGATCGATCGTTATCGTCTCTGGGTAGATGAGCGGTCTTGCCGCGATGTGATCATGCAATGTCGCGTCGGGTTCGATCATCCCCGCAGGCAGCACAGATCGGGAAAGCGCGACCTCCTGGCCCCATCCCGGCTGCATGGATAGGGGAGCCAGGGAGCGTGCGAGCACATGTGCGGCGACATCAATCCCGGTCGTAGCCTCTGGAAACAGGACCGCGGCGCATAACGTGCGTGTTGCCAAATCGATCATGGTGGTCAACTCAGGTCGCCCCGTCGTACCGTCTGGGTACACCACCATGAGATCAAGTTTGGTTGAATCGATTTCGACAAGTTCGCCAGGACGCATTGGGGTGCGCCGCCCGTAAGTGCGCTTCGGGCGGCGAGCGTTGCTGCGCCTGGTGGTCGCCGGACCGAACGAGTGTCGGTCTCGCGCAGATTCTGAAATGATGCGGTACATCGTGGATCGAGAGGGAACGGGAACGCCGATTTGTGTCGCACGAGAAGACACGATGGTGACCACACGAGACATAGTCCCAGTGCTCTTGTCGGTTTGTTCGTCGAGCACCGCTTCAATCAAGGTAAGCAACCGCATGTCCTGGAAGCCACCAGGAGGGCGAACCCGCGTCTTGCGTCCATCCACTAGACCGACGAGTCCGCACTGACGATAGTTGGTGACGTACTTCCGAAGCGTCCGTGGGGCGATCGGGGTGTCTGTCGTAGCCAGTTCCTGCGCTTTGGCATCGATGCGATCTGCGAGCGTTGGGCCACGGTTGCTTTTGGAAGATACTTCAGCATCGTCGCCGGACTCCGACCTGCGGTTGCCATCGATAATGTCCGTAATGTGGCCTGCTAACCATTCGGTGTGGCGCCGGGTGTCAGGGTCCAGTCGTTCGAGAACGGCGAGATCCTCAAGCGAGGGAGCAGTCTCCTGCTCATGCGGCTCGTATGAGTCGTCGCCAAGCAGGTCAACTAGCGCGACGTGGCGAATCCGGTTTGTTGTTTGTGATTTCAACGCGAGTCGGGCACCCTTTTGTGCGACTATCTGGAACGAGTCTCCATCGAAGTCAATGTGACCGTGAAGGCGTGCGCTTTTCATAGTGCCTCCGCCGGTGCTTGGGGGGTTGGTGCTTTCGTTGTCACGACGGATTCGTTGCTCATGGGCGCGTCTAGGTCGAGAAGCAGGCGCCCCATCCAAATCTCGTGGAGCAGTTGCCCCCGAACGGCCAGCGGTGCCGCGCCGTTCCTATTTAGTCGGGCAGAACCGAACTCGATGCTCGCACCACCCACAAAAATTTCGGCGATGCTGCTTTGAAGAGTGGGGGAGGGCGCGTAGCGATCCTGTCGGAATCCTGCAAGGAACCCGAGATTCTGACGCCTTGGATCTGGGACGCCTGAGAAAACCTCGTAATGCCACCCGACCGATTCGCACACGGCGCGGGTCATCTCAAACTGCTCGAGCACTTTTGGGTCGTCGACACGGTCCGGACGCTTCACATCAACGACAACGCCGTCACCCGAGCGCAAGCGACAGAAGAAGTCAGGCACATGACCTCAGTGACCTTTTGTACCGCGTGGCCACTTCAAGGCAAAAGGCTGCCATTGGAACGCCACGGACTGTTGGTCGAAATCCGCAAAAAGCAGCCATTCGCGTTCAAGGAAGGATTCGAAACGTACATGCTTCCGGACAGTCGACGACCAATAGGAGCCCTCATACACGTTCTTGCCCTGCCAAGAGGGCACGGAACGGATCGGCGGAGCAACCTCAAGGGCTACCGCAGTTATGTCAGCGTCATCAATCGCGTGTGTGATCAGCGCGCCTCGCTGACCGACGTACTCGATCAGTGTTTCATCAGAAGAATTAAAGAACACTGGTGAACGATTAGGTCCCATCGAAGGTCACCTCGCTGACTCGATAACTTGAGAAAAACTGATCGTACCGCAGATGTCATAGTTTCATGAGAAAGTTACACGATTACTTGATACAGGACAGTGACTGGAGCGTTACACAAGCACCGGAAGCCGCCGTAATGACATAATGTCAATTATCGGCGTTTCGCAAATGTGCGTGCTGGACTGAAGACGCGCCTCCCAATGCCCCAGACAAGGCCCTGAGCCCGTCCAGTAGCTTAGTGCGGTCCGCGTCGGCTAGCGGTTCGAGAATCCTGCGCTCATTGTCCATGTGTGCGACGTGTGCCTCGTCAAAGACCGCTAGCCCCGCGTCTGTGAGCCGCACGCGCACTACGCGCTTGTCGTCCTCATCCCGTGTACGAGTCACGAACCCCCGTTGTTCAAGCTTGGCAATGCGATGGGTCGTTGTACCTGACGTAATCATCATGGTGCGGTCGAGTTCACCGGGCGTGAGTTCATAAGGCTGACCCGACCGCACCAGTGTCGCCATCACGTCGAATTCCCATGACTGCAGCCCAAAGTCCGCAAAAACCCGGTCAAGCCGCGCCTGCAACTCGACGGCCAGCCTGGACACGCGTCCAATGATGGCCATCGGGCTGACATCCATACCCGGACGTTCTTTGGCCCACTGCGAGATGTAGAAGTCAACCGCGTCGAACGTTGGCGCGGCGGCCGCGCCGCCAGCACCCTCATATGCCTCACTCATTACCTATCCCCCGTTTGCCTGGCATGTTCCGTATCTCTTGACATCAAGATATCACCCGTATAGCCTAGGCGCAACAGATATCTTGATGTCAAGAGATTGGCCCCGTCAAGTCCTCCACCCAGCGACTCCTCGCCGCCACCGCAATCGCACCTGCGCTGTGGGGCACGACCTACCTAGTCACCACAGAATTTCTGCCGCCCGACCGCCCACTACTGGCCGGCGTCCTCCGTGCCCTCCCCGCCGGACTGATCCTGTTCGCATGCACCCGCACACTCCCCCGGGGCGCGTGGTGGTGGAAGGCGCTGGTCCTAGGCACACTCAACATCGGCGCGTTCTTCGCACTGCTCTTCGTCTCTGCCTACCGACTCCCCGGCGGCGTGTCCGCCACGCTCGGTGCCGTGCACCCCATCATCGTCACCCTGCTGGCCGTCGTCGTGCTTCATGAGGCATTACGCCGCAACACCGTCGTAGCAGCACTGCTTGGAATCGCGGGCGTCGCGATGCTAGTACTTTCTTCCGACGCGCAGCTGGACGCGGTCGGTGTGATCGCTGGGTTGCTGGGCGGCACGTCCACAGCGTTCGGGGTCGTGCTCACCAAGCGCTGGGGGCGCCCCGTCCCATTACTGACCTTTACGGCGTGGCAACTGGTGGCCGGCGGCCTGGTGTTGCTGGTCCCAACGCTGGTCATCGAAGGCCTGCCGCAAGCGTTGTCAGCCCAAAACATGGCCGGGTACACATGGCTAGCGATCGCCGGTGGCGTGGTGTCCTACCTGCTGTGGTTCCGCGGGATATTAGCCCTTCCTGCCAGCCGGGTCGTGATTTTGACGTTCTTCGCGCCGCTCGTGGCGACGATGCTGGGCCTGGTGGTGCTGGGCGAAGCCCTGGCACCCGTACAGTGGGTAGGAGCAGGCGTGATCTTGTTCTCCGTATGGTTCGGAAGCCGCGGTAGTGACAAGTCGGCGACACCCGTTACTGCTACGGTCGAGGTAGCGCCCCAGGGGAACATTTTGGCGTCCGCGCGCGTTCCCGTACCGAGTGGGCATACCCCAGCTCACACTCTTGGAGGCTGACATGGCTGATCGCGCACTACGCGGAATGCGACTGGGAACCCAGAGCATGGAAACCGCTGCTAACGCTGAACTAGCGGAACGCACTGAATACCACTACGACTGCCCCAACGGCCACATTGTGACAATGCCATTTTCCGTCGAGGCTGATGTCCCGCTTTCATGGGAATGCCACTGCGGCGCGCTCGCTCTTTTGCGCGATGGCGCCCAGCCTGAGGCTAAAGATGTCAAGACGCCGCGTACTCACTGGGATATGTTGCTCGAGCGTCGCTCGATTCCCGAGCTCGAAGAGTTGCTCGCAGAGCGTCTTCAGCTTCTCCGAGCCGGCCGAAAGGGCTAACAACTCAACAACAGTACGACGCGCCGGACTCGTCCGGCAGGAGCCACATTCGTGGCCACAGTCGTCCACCACTAGCGGCGCTAAGGTTCCCCCACCTTGGCGCCGCTTTTGTGTGCTCGAAGCCACGCTGGGTCCCATCAGTTGCGGGCGTGAGCTCTTCTCCTCAGTTGCTGCCAGCGGTGCCGCACACCCCACTTTGTGACCTTGAAAAGCGCCTCACGAATGATGTCGCCGCTCATCTTTGAGGTGCCGTATTCGCGTTCGACAAACTCGATCGGCACTTCGCGCACCGTTCCACCGTTCTTGAGGACCCTCCAGCACATATCGATCTGGAAGCAGTACCCTTGAGACTCCACATCGGCTAATTCGAGCCCTCTCAAGGTATCAGCGGTGTATGCACGGAAGCCCGCGGTCGCGTCTTTCACGCCGATGCCAAGTGCCACACCTACGTATGTGTTGGCACCGGTAGAGAGCAGTTTTCGATGCTGAGGCCAGTTCACGACGGAGCCGCCAGGAACCCAACGCGAGCCAATCACCAAGTCGAAGTCTCCCGCTAAGGCAAGCACGTCGGGCAGTTGATGCGCCTGGTGCGAACCGTCCGCGTCCATTTCCACAAATATCTCGTAGTCGCGCTCCAATCCCCAGTCAAAGCCCGCCAGGTACGCGGCACCTAGCCCTCGCTTCGAGGTGCGATGCAACACAAAGATATGGGAATCATCCGCGGAGCGTTGATCCGCCCACTCCCCCGTACCATCAGGGGAGTCATCGTCCACCACCAGTATGTCGGCGTCCGGCGCCGCCGAGCGTACGCCGTCAAGCTGACGCGGCAGCGACTCACGCTCGTTGTACGTGGGAATGATGATCAGCGTTGCCGCTACCACTGGTATTTGGCTCCCAAACGGCGTCGCACTGCGAAGATCAACAGTAACGCGGGCAACAGCAGGAAGCCCCACTGAACGACGGGGCCGAATCGCACCGCGGGGGTGATGTCGCTACGCAGTGGAATCTCCGCATACATCTGTTCGGCAGTAAAGAGGCCAGTCTCCTGAAGCACCCGGCCACGAGCATCAATTACAGCGCTCACGCCGACCGTCGAACTCTGCACAGTGGCGCGTCCGGTCTCGATTGCTCGCAGTTGACTCATCGCCAGTTGCTGCGTGCTCTCCGCCGTCATACCGAACGAAGCATTGTTGGTCTGAACAATCAATATTTGCGCGCCGTCGGCTATGGCGTCACGCACGATGCTGTCATAGGCCACCTCAAAACAGATCACCGTGCCGATTCTCACTGTCGTACCCGTGCGTTCTATCGGCACGTCCATGGTCGCCACCTCGGTGCCGGGGATCACGTCTTGCGTCACGCGGTCAACCGCGGATGAGAACCTGCGTGCTATCTCTCGAATAGGAACGTATTCGGCGAAGGGCGCCGGGCGCTGCTTGCTGTACGAGTCCAGTTCGGTTCCATCCGTGCTCCACAACAACGACGTGTTGTAGCGGCCCTCCGCCGGCGAGTAGTCGATAGTGCCCACCAGCAGCGGCGCGTCGACGAGTTGGGCCGCATCGGTGACTGCGTTCGCGGTCTCCAGGTCGATACGTGGATCAATATCCGCGGCATTTTCCGGCCACACCAACAGGTCGATAGGCCCCGGGTTGCTCGCGACCAGTTGCTCGGTGCCTGTGACGTGGTTCTGGGTGACCAGGCGCGCTTGGTTGAAGGCATCGAGGCCCTCGTTGGGAACGTTGCCCTGCACGATTCCCAAAGAGATGGTCCCGTCAGTGGCCTGCGTACTGAGTGGAATGGTGACGCCAACCATGGCAGCACCCACCGCCGCCAACAAGGACACGGCAGCCGACACCACGCGCTTTTGGGCCAGGGACTCGATCAGCAGGCCTAGCAGCGCACCCGCGAGCACGGCCACAAAACTCACCAGCGGGACGCCGCCCAGCCACGCGAATTTGGCGACCGGGGAATCGGCGAGAGCGAATGCGATGCGCCCCCACGGGAATCCACCAAACGGAACAATGGAGCGCAACTGCTCGACCGCGACCCACAGTGCGGCGAACGCAGGAGCAAGCGCCCATCGGTGGGATTCCAGCAATCCAGACCGGCGCACGTGGGCCCAAACGGCGCCAAAGATACCGAAGGCAATTGCTTCCAAAAGTGTCAACCCGATCCACGGCACGGGTCCCACCGCGACATTGGCCCACCACAGCAGCGGCGCCAGAAAAATGATCCCGTAACCCGCGCCCAGGAAGAACCCGCTCCATGCCGACGCGTTGCGCAAGGCGAACCACAGTATTGCGATGGAGACAAAAGCTAAGGGCCATATCCCGTAATCGGGGAACGCCATCGCCATTGCGAGTCCCGCGACGAGCGCGGCTATCGTGCTTGCAAATTTAGACACCCAGTAATCCTAAGCGAGGTGGCACGCGCGTTTTACCCGTCCGGCCAGCAGCAGCTGCGCACCTCGGTGGAACCCTAGTACGCCACCACTCCCCTACGCATCGCGTCGATGGCGGTGCGTGCACGTCCTTGCGTAAGTTCCGACGGTGCGACCTGCGCTACCTGGTCCAGGATGTCGATGACCTGCTTGCACCAGCGAACCATGTCGCCGGGGGCGGTCTCGGTCCCGCGCAATGCCGCGTCCAGGCTCTTACCCTGCGCCCACGCGTGGATTGCTCCGACGATGCCCCAATGAGGCGCGTTGAGCTCCGGTAGGTGGTGTGAGCCCTGCAGATCGTCCACGCGTGACCAGACCCGAACGGTCTCGTTGAGCGCGTTCCCCAAGATGCCGTGTGGGCCGCCTGGAATGCGGGGAGTGCGGTTCTCGTCCTCGCGCCGCCCGTTGTAGAGCAAAGTAGACACTGCTGCGGCGAGCGCCGGCGGGTTGAGCTCGCTCCACACGCCTAGACGTAGGCACTCGGACATCACCAGGTCGTTCTCTGAATACAGCGTGCGCATCATTGCGCCGGCCTCCGTCACCTCGATCTGGGTTCCCGATCCCTCGACATAACCAAGGTCTCCCAGCACCGCGAGGCGCCGGTCAAAGATTCTGGCGATAGATCCGGTGGCACGGTAAATCTCATTGGCGATTTTGTCCTTGTCGCGTAGGGTCCGGAAGTAGCGCTCGGCCCACCTAGCGTGAGACTCGCGGTCCGGGCAGTGGTGGCAAGGGTGTGCACGCATTTGGCGACGCAGTGCCTCGCTCTCGCGCTCGGACTGCTCCGGGTCGGGCAACCCGGCACGCTTGGCCTTCTTGTGCGCGTTGAGGTCGAATGTTGGCTTGGCGGCGACGATCACCTGAGCCAGCTCGCGCCGTACTCGCGCATTGCGGGAGTCGAACTTCTTGGGAACCTTGATGACACCAGCAACATCGATGCCATGGTGCAGTTCTGACAGTGCCAGACGGAACATACGCCCATCGTCCGTCACCATTGTGGGCCGCGGTGCGGAAGAGTCTGGGTCGGGGATGACGACGGCGGCAAATCCGGCACGACGCCCGCCGCCAATCTTGACCACATCGCCAGTTTGCAGTGCGGCGAGGGTGTCCGCGGTCGCTTCCCGGCGGGCGCGGGTGGCGGCCTTGGCAGTGCCCTTTTGTGAGCGAGCGATACGTTCCCGAATACTCGCGTACTCCATGAAGTCGCCCTTATCGCACGAGGCACCGTCACGGTACCCGGCGAGTGTCGCATCGAGGTCTTTGGCGCGACGGGCCTTTCCCACTACAGACTGGTCTGCCTGGTACTGCGCGAAGGACATCTCGAGGACCTCGCGGGAGCGCGACACTCCCAGGGAGGACAGCAGATTGATTGCCATGTTGTAGGACGGCTGGAACGAACTTATGAGGGGGTAGGTACGGCGCGACGCCAGACGTCCGAGTTGAGCGGCGTCAAAGCCGGGGTGTTGGACCATCACTGCATGGCCCTCAATGTCGATACCACGACGCCCTGCGCGGCCGGTGAGCTGTGTGTACTCTCCGGCGGTCAGGTCCTTGTGGCCCTGCCCGTCCCACTTGACGAGCTTTTCGAGCACTACGGAACGCGCCGGCATGTTGATGCCTAGCGCTAGGGTCTCCGTCGCGTAGACCACCTTGATGAGGCCCGCCGCGAACAGCTCCTCAACGACCTCCTTGAACAGCGGGATCATGCCAGCGTGGTGCGCCGCGATGCCGGCCTCGAGGTGGTCGCGCCAATGCTCAAACCCGAGCGCGCCCAGGTCTTCAGCGGGGATTCCTGCGCAACGCTCATCGATCACGTCCGCAATGCGTCGCCGCTGTGCCTCGTCGGTGAGCACGAGTCCCGACCGGCGCACCTGGTCCACGGCGTCCTCACATCCGGCGCGCGAGAACACAAACACAATCGCAGGGAGCAACTCTTGCTGGTCCAGCACATCCACGACGGCAAACCGCGGCGGGCTGCGACGCCCACGCGGCTTTGCGTTGCCGCGCCCTGGGCGTTGTTGGCGACCGTGGTACCCGCGGTTCTCTGAAGAGCGATCTCGCTTAGAAATCACCTCGAGTTCGGGATTGAGCGAGGGCGTTGGGCCCGGGTCCTGGGGGTCGACGCCGGGTGAATACAGGTCGAAGAGCCCCTCGCGCATCATCACGTGCGGCCACAGAGGGACCGGACGACGCTCGGACACAATCACGCGCGTGTCGCCACGTACCTCGTGTAACCACGCGCCGAACTCCTCCGCGTTGGACACTGTTGCGGACAACGCCACGATTGAGGTGCGCTCGTTGAGGTGAATGATCACCTCTTCCCACACGGAGCCGCGGAACCGGTCAGCCAAATAGTGAACCTCGTCGAGCACCACCACGCCTAGACGGTCCAAGGTGCGCGAACCCGCGTAGATCATGTTGCGTAGCACCTCCGTGGTCATTACGATGATGTCCGCCTCGGAGTTGATCGAGGTGTCCCCTGTCAACAGCCCGACGTTCTTGGCGCCGTACACCGCGCGCAAGTCCTGGAACTTTTGGTTGCTCAATGCCTTGATGGGGGTTGTGTAGAACGCCTTTTCACCGCGATCGTAGGAGTGGCGAACCGCGTACTCGCCCACCAGCGTCTTGCCTGCGCCGGTGGGGGCCGCGACGAGCACAGAGTGGCCGTCTGCGACGACCTCACATGCCTCGCGCTGGAAGTCATCAAGGGGAAAGTCGAGCGACTGCACGAACATCGCGAGGTCTTCGCGCCGGTTGCGTGCCTTGGCGGCGGCGAACCGTTCCGCGGGTGAAAGGCCGTGGTCCGCGGGAGATGTCATGCCTCCCAGGCTACTTGCCTGCTCCCCCGGTGACGTGCATCGGCCCTGGGAACCGTTATCAAGCGCGTGCGGGCCTTCCGCCCAGCACCCGTAGCGCACCTGCGGCGACTTTCACCGTCATGGGTGCCTGACCGACCAATTCGCCGTCCGCGAAGGCTGCCGGCAGGCGCGCGCCGTCCACGTGTGGGGTGATCTCCACCTTGGTGGCTTGGATCACGCGAACCCGCGGGTCCAACACGTGCGAACCGTCGTAGAGCTTGGGAAAGATCTTCACGATGTCGCGCTTGCGCAATGGCTCGGCCAGGACAAGTTCTAACCTGCCGTCGGTCACGCGCGAATCGGGTGACACGATCAGGCCGCCACCGAACATCGGCGAATTTGCGACGGCGATAAGGGTGCACTCCTGGCTCCATTGCTTGCCGTCTACCTTGATGCTGACCCCGTAGGGCTTGAAACGCGGCAATTCTCGCAACGTCGCGACCTTGTATTTGAGGGGACCGCGTGGATAGCGAAGGTTGGCAGCGTAGGCAGCGATCGCGGCATCGATGCCTGCAGACAGCACCGCGACAAAATAGCGTGGGTTGGCGGGAACGTCGATAGTAGGTCCCCAGATCGCGCCCAGGTCGATAGTGGCCACGGCGCCCTCTAGCCCCTGAGCAATCCGGGACACTGCGGCTTCGATGTCGTAAATTGGCAGACCCAGCGTCTGGGCTGCGTCGTTGCCTGACCCCGTGGCCACGATCCCCAAGGGGAGCTTGCGATGCGCACATACCTGGACGCCCAGGTGGACCATGCCGTCACCGCCCACCACGATTAACCCGTCAAGCCCGCGCCGATGCTTCATTGCGGCTTCGTAGGATGCCGCCCATGTGCCGCGAGACAGGTCGTGCAGTTGGTAGCCGCGTGAGGACAGCGCCGTCATCGCTTCGGAACCCCACCGCAGCCCGCGCCCGGACCCGGCAGTGGGATTGGTGATGACCCCGAGCCTGGTCACGCTTGCTTCTTTCGGCGGGCCCGTTCACGCACGGCACCGATGCCGATTGCGCCAAAATACAGACCACACATCGGAATTGCCATCACAATCATCGTGATGGCGTCGGGGGTTGGAGTCATGATCGCGGTGAACGTGAAGATGCCCATCACCGCCCAGCGCCAGCCTTTGAGCCAGGTGCGTGAGGAAACCGCACCACTCCAGGTAAGTCCAACCATGACGACGGGGAAAACGAACGCAATACCGAACGCGAGGATCAGTCGCATCGCGAATGTCATGAACATTTGCGCGCTCAGCAGGTTCGCGGTGTTTTCTGGCCGGAAGTCCGTCAATATCTCCACGGCGTGAGGAAAAACCCACCACGCGAGTGCAACGCCGCCCAGGAATAGTGGGACGGCCGCGCCTAGGAACGCGGCGGTATAGCGACGCTCAGTGGACTTGAGGCCTGGGGAGATGAAGGCCCACAGTTGGTAGAGCCACCATGGCGAACTGGCGATCACACCAATCAGGACGGACACCTTGACTTGCATGTCGAGCGCCGTAGCCAGACCCTCAAAGTTGATGTAGACGAGTTCTTCGCCGTTGCGAGCAGCCTTTACCACCGGCGCCTGCAGCGCCTCAAAGACGGGGGTGTAGAAAAACCAGCCGGCGACCGTGAAGACGCCGATGCCGATCGCGACCAAAACAATACGGTGACGAAACTCCGCTAAATGGCCGCGCAGAGGCATCCGCGCGTCGGGGTTCTTGGGCCGGCGCGCAGACTTACTTTTCACGCGCCTCAGTGTCGCGGGCCTGACTGGAGTCAGTGGACGAGGTGTTCGCGGCATCGTTGCGGGCCTGAGCCTGAGCCTGCGGGTTTTCTTCAGGCGCTGCCTTGGGGGTTGCCTTGGGCTCATCGTCATCGTTGGTGAGCGACTTCGCCTCGTCCTTCAGGATATGAAGAGACTTTCCGATTGACCGTGCTAGCTCGGGAAGCTTGGGAGCACCAAAGAGAAGTAGAACGACGACGAGGAGGACGACAATGTGCCAGCCCTTAAGTGCACCCATGATTGACTCCTTTGCTTAACTGTGGCCAGTCTAACTTGCGGCCGTAGCAAGGACTGCATGCGCGTGGTCGGCAAGTGCGTCGCGCACCGATTGTGGCGCAACAGTCCTCAAGTACGGTGCAATGGCGAGTAGCCGGTCCGCAACCCAGTCGAGGTCGGCGACCCCGAACGTGGCTTGGACGTCGTCGCCTACATCGGTGAGAACAACGCCGGGGAGGTCTTCCAGCACCCACCGGGCGCCACGCGCAGCCACGACTGTCGCCTCGAACTGAGGGACAAGCGAGAATCCTGTCTCGTCTGCCGGGGGTGCCACCACGTCGTCGTCACCCGCCGTCACGGAGACCATGCGGTCAAGGCGAAGCATGCGGTAATCCTGTGCACGGCGGCAGAAGCACTCGACGTACGCCACGCCATCGATCGCGACAAGTCGGTGCGGCTCGATTACCCGTGACGTACGGCGGTCCGAGGCGTCAACGTATTCGATATCGGCAACCTTGTGCGCCACAACCGATGCCCGTAGCGATTGGGCGACCGCAGGGTCGACCTCAGCAGTCGGAACCACCGTCACCGGGTCCTCTGCGCCAAGAATGGCGCGAATCTTGTTGTACGCGCTCACGGCGACATCAGGCGCAGCGCCGGAGGCCAACAGGCTCGATAACGCACCCACCAGCGCGACGGCCTCTCGTGTACTGAGTTTAATCTGAGTCACACCCTGGCTATCGACGATAGACGCAACGTCCTGGTCGTACAGGTAAGCGTCGAAGTCGATGAGGTCGCCACCGCTGTAACCGGGAAGCCCCGATGACCACAACGCGACGATGTCCTTGCGAATCTGCGCAGTCGTGACCCCAAAATGGTCGGCAAGTTCGGTAAAGGTGGCCTCGCCCTGGTCGTGGACGTACGTCATGATCCCCAGCAGGCGGGTCAGCCGCGGCAGCGCCTTTTCAGCCATGGGCCACCTCCAATGCACGACGTGCATGGTCGACAATCGAGTTGGCTAGCGGCTCGGGCGCCATGACCTTCGCAGCTCCGCGAAGCGCCAACACCTCGTCGCGCAAAATGTCTAGGTGGTCATATGGGACCGTGAAGATCTCCCAACCGGCGGCCTCATGAGAACCCTCAACCTCAGATGCGGTCGCGCCGATGGCGACCAACTCGACTGCCAAGTCTTGAGCCGCCGCACCCTCCAGTCGCGTACCGCGGGAGCGCAACACGTGGCCCGACTCGGGTCGCAACGCGATGATGGCGGACCCACCGGTGGAGGCGGTGAAGATGTCGGTAGGAATGGTCGCGGGGCGTTCAAAGTCACCCGACTCTCCTAGCAATTTCACAGTGCCGTGCACGCGGCTGACCCGATAGGTGCGCGCCTCGCTCTTGTCGACGTCCAAGCCCAGCAGGTATTCATTGCCACCCCGCACTACCAGACGCCACGGCTCCACAGTGCGGCGCGCCATACCGGAGGAAACGGAGGTGTAGTCAAAACGCACACGTTGCCGCTCGTAAATTGCGTCCACGAGAACCGAGGTAGCGTCCTTCGATGCCGTGGCCAATGCCGCCCATGGCAGCGGTTCGGACACTTGGTGCGGGGTGTGCGATGCCACCTTTGTCAGTGCCAGACGGGCGTCGTCGCCGAGCGTCGCGCCTTGCCAATACTCGGCGGCGAGGCCGAGCACTGCCACCTCAGCCGCCGTAAGATCAAGGGATGGCATTGCGGCATCCGCCGCCACGATCTTGTATCCGATATCTGCACCGTCGTAAGGGTCGGTCACGGTGTGCAGCGGCACGCCCATACGGCGAAGGTCATCCTTGTCTCGCTCGAACATGCGCTCAAACGCCGCGTCTACCTTTTTGGCATCTGCCTCGGTGGCCCCCCGCGGCCGCGGCGTGTAGCCGGCCACAGTGGCCCGAATCTCGTCACGTGTCATGCGCCGGGGCGCGTGGGTGAGCGCGATGATCAAATTCAGCAGCCGTTCCGCGGCGTCAGTGGCCATGGCTAGACGCGCACCGCGAGGAGCTCGGTCGACAGGATTGCGCGGGCGCCAGCGGCGTAGAGCTGATCCATGATCTGGTTCATTTCGACGCGCGGGATCATCACGCGCACCGCGTGCCAGTCCTTGCCGTGCAGTGGGGTGACGGTGGGGGCCTCCGCACCTGGCGAGACGGCGATGGCGGCGTCTAGGTGCTCAGACGGAACGTCGTAGTCGACCAGTACGAATTGGCGCGCCATGAGCACGCCGCGCAGGCGTCCGGTGAGGACTGCAATGTCGTCCTCTGACGTTTCCGCGCCACGAATGAGGATCGCCTCCGACTTCAGGATCGGATCGCCAAAGATTTCCAGGCCAGCCGCCTTCAAAGTGGTGCCCGTTTCGACGACGTCCGCCACAACATCGGCAATCCCCAAACGAACGGAGGACTCGACGGCGCCGTCGAGACGTACGACTGACGCCTCGACACCGAACGACTTGAGGTGGTTCTTCACCAGGTGCGGGTACGAAGTGGCGACGCGTTTGCCTGCGATACCTTCTATGGTCGACGTGTCTCCGGGAATGGCTGCGTAGCGGAAGGTCGAGCTCGCAAATCCGAGCTCGAGGTGCTCGACCGCTTCAGCACGGCTGTCGAGGAGCAGGTCGCGGCCTGTGATCCCCGCGTGCACGGTGCCTGCCCCCACGTATACCGCGACGTCGCGCGGTCGCAAGAAGAAGAACTCGATCTCGTTGCGGTTGTCGACGAGCACTAGCTCGCGGGGGTCCCGGCGCTGCTTGTAGCCGGCCTCCTTGAGCAACTGGCAGGCCGGGTCGGACAGTGATCCCTTATTGGGAACGGCGATGCGAAGCACAACTCTCCTTACATGGCGAACGAAATCTAGAGGTAGCGGCCCACGTCTTCGAGGGTGAGGCCACGCGCGATCATCATGACCTGGGCGTGGTAGAGCAATTGCGAGATCTCCTCGGCGCACTCGGCGTCGGTCTCGTACTCGGCGGCCATCCAGGCCTCGGCAGCCTCTTCGACTAACTTTTTGCCGATCGCATGGACGCCACCATCCAGCAGCGTGACCGTCCCGGAGCCCTGCGGGCGTGCGATCGACTTGGCGGTCAGTTCCGCGAACAGTTCGTCAAAGGTTTTCACACGGACAGCCTAGGGCAGGCGACGGTGCGGACGCTAACGAGCGTCCCGCAAAAGGTGCGCTGTGGCGAGCGCGGCCTCAACTGCCTCGCCGCCCTTGTCCTCGGACGAACCAGGCAATCCAGCGCGGGCGATGGCCTGCTCGTCCGTATCGACGGTCAGGATCCCAAAGCCCACAGGAGTCACGTGAGCGCGAGCCACATCGTTCAGGCCGTGGGTTACTGCTTCACATACATATTCAAAGTGCGGGGTTCCGCCGCGCACCACAACGCCCAGCGCTGCAATCGCGTCGACACCATCGCGGGCGAACTTCTCTGCAACGACGGTGAGCTCAAAGGCGCCCGGCACGCGAGTCACTCGATAGGTGGCGCCAGACTTCTCCGCAGCGCGAATTGCTCCGGCAACCAGGCCGTCCATGACGGTGGTGTGCCACTGCGAGGCGATAATTTCGATGTGTAGGCCCTTGCCGTCCACCTCGATAGTGGGTGCTCCGTCGCCGCTCATAAGTGCGCTCCAGTCATATTTCGTAAAGCCGTCATGAGTTGTCTCCCAGCAGGTGACCCATGCGATCCACCTTGGTCTGACGGTAAAACGCATTCTCCACGGTCGCGCCCACGTGGTGTGGAACTCGTTCCACGACCTCGATGCCTGACGCGCGCATGCCTTCGACCTTCGCGGGGTTGTTGGTCAGCAAGCGAATGCTGTTCAGCCCCATTTCCGCAAGGATGGCAGCTGCCGCACCATATTCGCGACGGTCAACAGGTAGCCCTAACTCGGTGTTGGCATCGACGGTATCGCGACCTTGATCTTGCAGCCCGTACGCCTGAATCTTGGCAAGGATTCCAATTCCACGACCTTCGTGACCCCGTAGGTAGACGACTGCGCCACCCTCGCTGACGATGCGTTCAATGGCGCGGTCAAGCTGGGGCCCACAATCACATCGGAGCGACCCAAACGCATCACCAGTGAGGCACTCGGAATGAACACGCACCAGCGGGGTAACGCCCTCACGGGGCGGCGTCACCAATGCGACGTGCTCGTCGCCCGTACGCGCGTCTCGGTAAGCACGGACTGTGACCGCACCATGCTTGGTGGGAAGCTGAGCCGCGCCCTCGAATACCACGCGATGAGGTGCGGGCTCAATGGCCAGCGGCTCGTCGCCCTTGACCTTGCGGTACTCGATGAGATCCGCGATGGTCATCAGAATGAGGCCTTCACGGTCAGCCAGGTCCGATGCACCGCCAAGGCGCATCATGGTGCCGTCGTCGTTGACCAATTCCGCAATCACGCCGACGGGTTCTAGGTCCGCGAGGCGGCACAAATCGACCGCGGCCTCAGTGTGGCCGGGACGGTGTAGCACCCCCCCGGCAACAGCGCGCAGGGGAAGGACGTGGCCGGGCCGGATAACGTCACTCGGGGTCGCGTCGGGGGTAGCGAGGACCTGGAGGGTGCGCAAGCGGTCACCGGCTGAAATCCCGGTGGTCACCCCCGAGGCTGCATCGACGGACACTGTGTACGCAGTGCGTCGAGGGTCCTGACTGTTGGGAACCATGAGCGGTAGGTTCAGCGCATCTGCCTTAGGTCCGGGCATGGGTGCGCAAAGATACCCACTCGAATGACGGATACCCCACGCGACCCAGTCCAGTGTCGCGGTTTGGGCGGCCATGATGAAGTCAGCTTCATTTTCACGTTGACGCGAGTCCGCGACCAAAACCGGACGACCCGCTCGCAACTGAGCCAGTGCGCTCTCCACTAACGCAATGCTGTCATGGGGTTCGCAATCCTCTGCGCCGTCCTCGGACTCACCTAGAGGTGCGTCGCCGGGGGCGCTCATGCCCGCTCCCCGATCATGCGCTCAACGTATTTGGCGATGACGTCGACCTCAACGTTGACGGTGAGGCCCACCTTGGCGGCACCGAACGTGGTGTCAACAAGTGTCGTCGGGATAAGAGAAACTGTGGCGTGGCGACCTTCGAGCGAGGCAACGGTCAGCGACACACCGTTGAGCGCAATTGATCCCTTGGGCACGACGTAACGAGCGACCGATTCAGGGACCTCAAACGTGAGGTTGTCCCAATCGGGTTGCGAGTCGCGCGTAATGAGCGTCGCGATGCCATCCACGTGCCCCTGCATCAAGTGCCCGCCTAGTCTGCCATCGGCACGCATAGCGCGCTCAAGGTTGACGCTCTGGCCCACCTCAATTGCGCCCAGCGTGGTGGTCTCCCGCGTGATGCGCATCACGTCGGCAATCCACTCGTTTCCCGAGTGCTTAGCTACCGTAAGGCAGACGCCGTCGACGGCAATCGATTCGCCGTGTGTGAGATCCTCGCCAAAACCTGGCGAGAGAATCGACACTTGCGATTGTGCGCCGGACTCAGTCACGGCGGTAATGGTGCCGAGTGACTCGACAATCCCGGTAAACATCAGTTTCCTTTCGCCACATGTGCGATGACAAGAGTATCCACGCCCAGTTGGCGCGACGACACCTCTCGTCCCCTCAACGCTGCGTTCATAGTTGCGATTCCCAGATCGCCCACAGCGGTTGTACCCGCACCCAAGATCGCTGGCGCGATATAGGCGTGAATCTCGTCGACCAAGCCTGCGGCAAGGAAGGCAGTGATAACTGTGGACCCACCCTCGATCAGCACCACACGTGCCTCACGCTGTTGGAGTTGAGCAAGCACCGCCAGTGGCTCGTGAGTGCGTGCATGCACCGCGTTGCCGTCTCGCCAAACTTTCTTGCCGGCAGTATCGCGGTTGCCCATCACCACGCGCAATGGCTGGTGGCCCGAATCCTCGCCCTGGGCGCGTGCGGATAGGGACGGATCGTCGGTCAATACTGTCCCGGTGCCAACTACGATCGCGTCTACCTCGCCGCGGACACCGTGGGCGTGCTCGCGAGCCTCGTCACCGGTGATCCAAAAACTCGTGCCGTCAACCGCAGCGGTGCGACCATCAAGCGTGGCAGCCCACTTCGCGATGACGTAGGGGCGGCTGCGGCGTACCGCGATGAGCCACCGGGCGTTGAGTGCGGCCGCAGCATCGGCCGGGGCAAAAACTGCGTCGATGCCGTTGCTGCGCAGCACCTCTCCCCCGCCCGCTGCTTCCGGATTGGGATCCTCCACTGCGTAGCGCACCCGGGTGACTCCAGCGTCCATAAGGGCCTGCGTGCACGGGCCTGTGCGCCCCGTGTGGGAGCACGGCTCAAGGGTGACGTAAGCAGTCGCACCACGCGCCTCGTGTCCGCGTGCGAGGGCGTCGCTCAACGCGGCTACTTCGGCGTGGGGGGTTCCGGCACCGCGGTGCCATCCCTCGCCGATGACGCGGCCGGCGGTATTCGTCAGCACACATCCCACGCGCGGATTCGGTCCATGGGCAGGGCCATTCTTTGCAAGTTGCAGCGCGCGGTCAGCGGCTGATGCATCGCGTTCACTCACAGAACCGTGCAACTCAACCGAGTCGCCAATGGGCAGATCAGTGATGGTGCACCCCGCGCGCAATCGCACGCAAGTTTGCGATCGCTTCCGCGGGCGTGCCCGCGTTATAAACAGCCGAGCCGGCCACCAGCACGTCGGCGCCTGCTGCCACAACCTGCTCGACTGTGGCGGACGCGATGCCGCCGTCCACCTGAATCCAAGGCGCCTCGCTGTAGCGGCCCGCTTCCATGTCACGGCCGATTGCGGTACGAATCGCCTTAATTTTGGGAAGCATGTCTGGCATGAATGATTGGCCTCCAAAGCCGGGCTCAACGGTCATCACCAGCACCATGTCAAATTCCTTGAGTTCATCCAGAACAGCACTTGCATCAGTCCCGGGCTTGAGCGCGACCGAAGCCCGCACTCCCAGCGCTCGCAGGTCACGAGCAATTGCCACGGGGTTTTTGGCTGCTTCGTAGTGAAACGTCACGGACGCCGCTCCTGCCTCGGCGTAGCGGGGCGCCCAATAATCGGGATCTTCAATCATCAGGTGCGTGTCGACGGGGATAGGCGACACCTGCGCGATGCGTTCGACGATCGGCAGTCCAAGGGTCAAGTTGGGTACAAAGTGTGCATCCATCACGTCGACGTGAAGAAGGTCCGCTGTTGCGACCGCTGCGATGTCTCGCTCCAGGTTCACAAAGTCAGCGGAAAGGATGCTCGGGGCAATCTGAAGGGCCATGCGTCGAGCCTACTGCCTGACCACCCAAGCCCAATCTGCGCAACCTCGTTGCTCCTGGGCGCACTCACATCGGGGAGCCTCCCCTTGTCGCGGCGCTTCTCGTCTCGTTACGGCTCTACCGCGATGGGCCGACTAGAGCGCGACTGGCTTGCGCAACAACGCTAAGAACATTGCGTCGGTGCCGTGCGCGTGAGTCCAGAACTGGACGTGGGGGCCGTTCCCCCAGTCACCGCTGTCGCGTGCAGTGACTGCGCTTACGGCCTCGCGGGCGTCGACCTGCTCCAGTCCCGCGCCACGCGCCACCGACTCGACAATGTCGCGAGTCTCCGCCAGCACCGGGGAACAGGTCACATACGCGATCAAGCCTCCAGGACGTATCAAGCGACCCGCGGCAACAAGAAGTTCGCGTTGTAACTCGGCCAATTCGACGAGGTCTTGCGGGCTGCGACGCCAGCGGGATTCGGGACGGCGGCGCAGTGCGCCAAGCCCTGTGCATGGCGCGTCGAGGAGCACACGGTCGTAGCTCGCAGTGTCACCCCAGTTGCGTCCGTCACCAACGTGCACCTTAATGATGCCTGGAGGGATTGCCCGAGTGGACTTGCGAACCAGCTCCGCCCGATGCGGGTGGAGTTCGAGTGCGTCGACTGTGGCGCCATACTCATCCGCAAGAGCGCCGAGCAGTGCGGTCTTACCACCGGGGCCAGAACACATGTCTAGCCAGCGTTCGCCAGGGGTGACGTCCTGAGCGGCGACCATCGCGGTGGCGACAACCTGACTGCCCTCGTCCTGAACGGCGACGGTTCCGTCGAGGACACCGCCAATAGTGCCGGGATCCCCGCCCGCAATCGTGACTCCGTACGGGGACAGTTCGGTGACGTCGGCGTCGCCGAGCGCATCGGCGACGTCGTAGGGATTCGCCAGACCGGGGCGCGCCACCAGGGTGACCCGCGCCGGAGTGTTGTTAATAGCGAGTAAGTCCTCGAGCTCGGTGGCACGGCCATCGGCGTCAAGTGCGGATGCAAGTTCGTTCACCACCCACGTGGGGTGCGAGTACCGCACCCCTAACGACTCACGGGAACGCCCAGGTGCGACGCGCGTCAGCCACGCCTCTGGGGAGCGTTCGGTGATGCGCCGCATGACGGCGTTAGAGAACTTTGCGGCGCCCACATTGGATTGCGCCTTGACCTGCGCGACGGTCTCAGACACAGCCGCGTGGGGCGGGACGCGCATGGCTAGCACCTGGTGGGCGCCTAGCCACAGCGCCACCCGCACATCGACGTCCAGCGTTGAAGGAGCGCGTTTGGATGCGACCGCAATGACCTCGTCGTACAAGCCCTGCATACGCAGAGTGCCGTAAGCCAACTCCGTAGCAAACGCGGCATCGCGTCCGCGCAGGCCAGCGCGCCGCAGGATAGCGGGCATGACCAGGTTGGCGTAGGCATCGTCGCGCGTCACGTTCAGTACACACTCGTACGCCGCGGACCTGGCGCGGTCGCTCGTGGCGACAAATTCGGGCGCGGAACTCATGCTTCTCCCAATACCGCGACGTCACCCAGCCGGGCTCCTCGCCACCATTGCGTGGCCTGCATCGGCTTCCTACCGGCAGGAGCAATCCATGACAACTCGACGGGATGGGTACCCGTTCCCACCAGTACACCAGCGTCACCGTCTGCTCGAATGCCGATTTGGCCCGGAACCGTGGTTGGCGCATCGGGCATGGTCAAGACGGGTCCAAGTTTGGCAACCGTGCCATCAGGAAGCGTGGTCCAGGCTCCTGGGGCCGGGGTGCAGCCGCGGACCTGGCGATCCACAATGTGAGCGGCACGGTCCCATCGCACGTAGGCATCGTCACGGGTGAGCTTGTGCGCGTAACTCACGCCGTCGGAGCCTTGAGGCAACGCGGAAGCCTGTCCGGAATTCAGCGCCATGAGCGACTGCACCATGAGCGGTGCACCCGCAGTAGCCAGGCGCTCGAGGAGTTCACCAGAAGTATCGGTCGCGCGGATCCGCTCTGTGAGCGTTCCGATCACCGGTCCGGTATCCAGGCCTTGTTCGATGATGAAGGTGCTAGCGCCGCTCATCTCATCGCCAGCCATCAGCGCGCGTTGTACGGGTGCGGCGCCGCGCCACTGCGGCAGCAGCGAAAAGTGCAGATTCACCCAGCCGAGGCGCACCGCGTCCAGCACCGCGGGATTGAGGATTTGGCCGTAAGCTACGACTGCCGCGGCATCCGCGCCAAGTGCGGCGAGCTCGGCCACGACGGCGGGTTCGGACGCCTTTTCCGGGGTGAGCACGTACAACCCGTGATTGAGCGCAGCCTCTTTCACAGGGCTGGGATGCAAGGTTTTGCCCCGCCTTCCCCTGGCATCGGGCTGAGTGAGCACCGCGACCACCTCGTTGCCGCTCGCGAGCAGCGCCTCAAGGGTGGGGACGGCGATCTGAGGGGTTCCGGCAAAGATCAGACGCATGCCCCCATCGTAAGCGGAGCGGGAACCATCACAGGTCGAGCGGACCATCGACGCGTAGCCGGAGCTCTCTATCACCCGTTTTTGACAACTCCAACTGGACGGCCCGAGCCGCATCGATGGTGACGGGAGCAACACGGCGCGTCATCATCAATGTGACGCCGTCGCGTGAGGGCACCACCGCGATATCCGGATGCCGTTCAATGCGCTCGCCCTCGACTGACACGCTCACCGCCAAGGTGATCGCCGCCTCGTCCCCGGAAATGGCCACCACCCGCCGTGCCGGCGGTAGGCCCAAGCTTGCCCGCTCGGTATAGGCATCATGGGCGGCTTCCCCTGGCGTCCATCCCATGATGCTGCGTCGCACACCGTCGGGTAGGTCACCCACGAGGGTCACCGCTCCCCCGCGCTCGCGAGAGCGCACCAGTGCGGCCGTGTTGAGCCACCACCTGATTGCTTGGAGTTCCGCCCCGAGCCCGCCAGCCGCGGGAGCGTCAGCGCCAACGACCACCGCGTGCGCATACCCGCCAGTGACGGCCGGGAGTGCTCCAGGAGTGGCTACGACGATGCCCTCGGTGACCTCCCCGTCGGGAATAGTGCCCATGGCCGCGGCGGAGACTCTCACCGGCGTGTTCTTCGCCATTACACGGACTTGCTCGGCGATGCGCTCCACGCCCTGACGGACCTGCTTCACGGCACTGCCATGGCATTCCTCGCAGTGCCAGTCGACCTGCTCCTTACCGCAATCGACGCACAACAGTGCAGAACCGACGCTCTTTTGGCTCAGCGATCCCTCACATTCGCGACACTGCGACCATGTCCCGCAAGAAGCACAGGTGACTGCGCGCACGTAACCAGCACGGGGCACAACGATCGCCACGGGGCCATTCGCCAGCGCCTTCGTCACGGCTCGCCACGCACTGCCGGGCATCCAGTGCCAGCCAGCTCCACCCTCTGCTTCGCGGCGGGCCGCCGTGAGTACGTCGACCGTAGGCGTCGAGGCGCGTGCGGTGGCGCGGTCAGGGCCTCGGTGCTCCGCCCATCCGTGCGCCACTAGTGCCATCGCGTCAACGCCTGGCGCATAAGCGCCCAGCAATACGCCAGCTCCATTGAATTCGGTGCGCATCGCGGCGACGGTGCGAGCGTGTGGGTATGGCGCATGTGGCTCTTCAAAGACACTTGACGAGTCATCCCAGATGGTGATCAGTCCAAGCTCCGGCACTGGCTGCAGTGCAGCAGACCTGGTGCCCACGACGATTCCGACGTGCCCGTGCATGGCAGCGAGGTAAGCGCTGTAACGCGCGGTCGCCCCGTCATCGTGGTCGAGCACCGTGTAGTGACCGCCGGACCGCGCACTCCAGCGGCTCAGACCGGCATCGTTCAGTGCTGTCTCGACCCGCGCAACTGCACGCGCGTCCGGAACGACGACAATCGCGGTGAGTCCCTTCGATGCAACCTCTACCGACGGAGCTACCAAAGCGGCCGCGGGCACGGCCGAGGGGCTGTTGATGTCGGGCAGTGCTTCCCAGACCATGCGCGCGCCGCTAGCGACCTCGTCAAGAGGCACATGCGCAACTATCGCGGCCTCGCGCAAGAACTTGCGGGCGGAGGCATACGGAGTGGTCCCAAAGGCGTCGGCGGTCCACACGCGTCCCTCGACGCTAGCCACTCGCGGCGGCGCAATAAGGCGCAGAACGTCCCATAAGGACCCCCCGTAACGCCGCGCGATACCGCGGGCCAGTTCAAGCGAATCGTTCGTATACGACGGCGCGCCAGCCACGGAGTTAAGCGGAGCGAGCTTGCCAGTGAAATCGCTCGCATCCACGATATCGACCACCACCGCGTTGATAAGACGGCCCGCAAAGCGCACTCGCGCTCGTGACCCAATCTGCACAGTTTCTGCGAGTTTGGTGGGGATCGAGTAGTCGAAGGGCCGGTCCAGGTGCGGCAGCGGGCTGTCGATACATACGCGCGCCACCCGGGTAGGAGGGCCAACGGACTTACCGGCGGCAACCAGGTCGGCCGCCGTGCTGGCCGGGCCCGTCGCACGCTTGCGATCGGACTTGGATGAGGCGTGCTTGGTGCCCGGCGCCGCGAACAGCCCCGGCATATTGCCTTCGTCCAGCCCCTCAGCTGCCATGTTGCCTATTGTGCCGCATTCGCCAGGGCGTCTGCGCGGTCAGTACGCTCCCAGGTGAAGTCGGGCAATTCGCGGCCAAAGTGGCCGTAGGTGGCCGTTTGGCGATAAATCGGACGCTGCAGGTCGAGCGCAGTGATGATGGCTTGCGGGCGCAGGTCAAAAACCTCGCGAATGGCCGAAGCGATGGCGTCCTCGTCGACAGTCGCGGTCCCAAAGGTCTCCACATAGAGTCCAACCGGATGTGCGGTGCCGATCGCATAGGCGACTTGCACTTCACAGCGGTCAGCCAGACCAGCAGTCACCACGTTCTTGGCCACCCATCGCATCGCGTACGCGGCCGATCGATCGACCTTCGACGGATCCTTGCCGGAAAATGCACCGCCACCATGGCGCGCCATGCCGCCATAGGTATCGACGATGATCTTGCGTCCGGTGAGACCGGCGTCGCCCTTGGGTCCGCCAATCTCAAAGATTCCAGTGGGGTTAATCAATGACCGGTGGTCGCTCGCGTCCAGATCAAATTGCGCGAGGACGGGACCAATGACTGCCTCTTCAATCTGTGCTCGCAACGTCGTCATGTTCATGTGCTCGGCGTGCTGGCTGGACACTACTACGGTGTCCACCGACACGGCAGTGTCACCGTCGTAGCCAATTGTCACCTGCGCCTTGCCGTCCGGCCGCAGCCCTTGCACGATTCCCTCGCGACGCACCTGCGCTAGGCGTGCGGTGAGTCGGTGTGCAATCGCGATCGGTAGCGGCATGAGTTCCGCAGTGTCACGGCACGCGTACCCAAACATGAGTCCCTGATCGCCGGCACCGAGCTCTGGTGAGTCGACATCGGTTGCGGAACCCACTCCCCGCCAGATGTCGGGAGACTGCTCCCCAATCGACACCGAGATGCCGCACGAGTCGCCGTCAAAACCGACGCGCGAAGATGTATAGCCAATATCGTTAACGACGCCACGGATTGTGCCTGGAATATCGACGTAGGCCTCCGTGGTGACCTCGCCGGCCACATGCACAAGTCCGGTCGTGACCATTGTCTCGACCGCGACGCGGGATGCGGGGTCTTGGCGCAACATCTCATCCAAAATCGCATCGGATACCTGGTCGCACACCTTGTCAGGGTGGCCCTCGGTGACTGATTCGGACGTGAAGAGACGAAGATTTGTCATGCGCACCAGCATAGCGGCGAGGGCCGACAGGCCTGCTCGGTCTAGGCGGACGCGGCTGCGCGCAACGCGACGATACCGTCGAGTACAAAATGAGCCACGGCAAGCTTGCTCCCCTGCGCCCGGGAAACAACCTCACCCGCGGCGTCAAGCATGGTCACGGAATTGGTCACATCACCAAATCCGATGCCCTCGCCTACCGCATTGACGACCAGCAGGTCAGCACCCTTGCGTCGCGCCTTGTGAGCACCATGCTCCAACACGGTGGCGGAATCATCCCCTGTCTCCGCTGCAAAGCCGACTACGGTCTGTCCTACGGTTCGCGTTGCCACCAACTCCGCCAGGATGTCCTCGGTCGCCACCAACTCGAGGGTGAGCGATCCGTCTCCTGTCTTCTTGATTTTACTGCTGCGCACCTCACGTGGACGGAAGTCCGCGACCGCCGCGGCCATGATGACTACGTCCGCCGCTCCAGCCAAGCCCTTGACCGCATCGGCGAGCTGAGCGCTCGTCTCGACGTCAACGCGGCCGATGCCCTCCCCCATCGGCAACACCACGTTGGCAGCGACGACGCTGACGACCGCGCCACGCTCCGCCGCGGCCTGGGCAAGCGCGAGGCCTTGGTGCCCGCTCGAACGATTTCCCAGGAAGCGCACTGCGTCAACCGGTTCGTGAGTGCCACCGGCACTAATGACGATGCGCATACCCGTCAGGTCTCCCCAAGCGTGCGTGGGGGTGGCGGTCGTCGGCGACGGATCGATACCGCGACCCTTGGCTACGGCGTAGAGTGCCGCGACAAGTTCTTCGGGTTCAGGAAGACGGCCGGGGCCCGAGTCGGCGCCTGTGAGTCGCCCGACTGCGGGTTCGATCACGTGCACGCCGCGACCACGCAAGGTGGTCACGTTTGCCTCAGTCGCCGCGTTGGCCCACATCTCGGTATGCATGGCGGGCGCGATCACCACGGGTGCCTGGGTCGCGAGCAGCGCGTTACCCAACAGGTCCTTAGCGCTGCCGTGCGCCATCGATGCCAAGAAGTCGGCGGTCGCGGGTGCAACTAGCACGATGTCGGCCTGTTGACCCAGACGCACGTGTGCGACGGAGGGAACATCCTCGAAGGTATCGGTGGTAGCGGGCTGGCCGGATAGGGCCTCCCACGTGGCGCGCCCAACAAAGTTGAGCGACGCCACCGTGGGAATCACGCGAACGGAGTGCCCGTCCTCGCGAAGGCGACGCAAAACGAGCGCAACCTTATAAGCGGCGATACCGCCTGTCACGCCCAGCAGGACGCGCATAAGTCAGACGCGAATTACGCGTCGTCGCCCAGTACCAAAAGCGAGCCGTCGTTGATCTCGCGCAAGGCGACAGACAGCGGCTTGTCGGTGGTGTCGGCCTCGACAAGCGGGCCGACGTTCTCAAAGTGACCCTCGCCGAGTGCCTCGTAGTACGAGTTGATCTGGCGTGCACGCTTGGAGCTGTAGATGACCAAGGCGTACTTGGAGTCGACCTTTTCAAGCAGCTCGTCGATGGGCGGGTTGGTGATACCCACGGGATTGGCAATCGTTCCAGCCACAGTTACTCCAATGATTGGGGTGTTTTGGGTGAGAAGAAACTCTCAAACTCCCATTATCTTACCGTGAAGGCAGCAAGAGGCGCTCCAGGGCAGCCACCGCGTCGTCCACTTCGTCATTCACAACGATCTCATCAAACTCGCCTATAGCCGCCATTTCTTCTTTGGCGGTGGCCAACCGGCGTTCGCGCTCACCCTCTGATTCCGTGCCACGGCCCACCGAACGGTCGACAAGCTCCTCCCAAGAGGGCGGGGTCAGGAAAACGAAAAGCGCCTCTGGCATAGATTCGCGCACCTGTCGCACTCCTTGCAGGTCGATCTCAAGAATGCAAGGGGTACCGCGTTCGAGCCGCATTTCGACAGGGCCGCGCGGCGTGCCATAGCGGTGCTCGCCGTGGACGATAGCCCACTCGAGCAATTCCCCCTTATCGACCATGCGGGTGAACTCATTGTCAGACACAAAAAAGTAATGCTCTCCATCAACCTCACCCGGACGCGCGGCGCGAGTCGTTGCGGACACCGACAGCCACACCTGCGGATTTTTGCTCAGCAGCGACCGCACTACAGTTCCCTTGCCGACAGCCGTGGGTCCGGCCAGCACGAGGAGTCGATTCATCGACTCTCTCGCGCTAGCAAGGCGTCGACTTGGTGTGTGCCAAGTCCACGGACCCGGCGCGCAGGCGAGATGCCGATATCTTCCATGGTCGTAGCCGCGCGCTTGGGACCTACGCCCGGAAGGCATTGAAGAAGATCGTGAACCCGGATACCTGCCAACGCGGGGTCGGCCTTGGCGCTAGTGATCGCCTGGCTGAGGCTCATATCGCCACGGGAGAGTTCTTCCTTGAATACACGGCGTGCAGATCGCACCGCCGTTGCCTTGACGAGCGCTGACGCTCGTTGTTCGTCGCTAAGCTCTGGAGTAGCCACTGTCTCTCCTTCTCATAGAACTAACGGTCCTGACCGGTCAGGACTGGTTTTGCAGGAATGATGATGCTTCGTCGGACGCCGCCTGAATCGCTTCACGCAACCGTTCGACCGACGGGCCGGCCTGCAAGACACCCCGCGATTGATTGACGAGTACGCAGCGCCGTGCGTTCCCGAAGACCTGTTCAAGTTCGGCAGGTCCAGCTCCCTGCGCGCCCACACCGGGCGTCAGGATCGGCCCATTGAGGGCCGCCAAATCTATTCCAAGGTCCGCTACTGCGGTTCCTATAGTCGCACCGATGACCAGGCCGATGCTGCCCAACGGTTCCGCGCCCGCGTTCAGTTCTGTAGCGGCATTGGTGACCGCGGCAGCCACCGACACCCCACCGGGGCCCATCGCGTGTTGGACGGTATGACCCTCAGGATTGGACGTGAGCGCAAGCACGAAGACGCCTTTGCCGTGCTCGGCTGCGAGGTCAAAGGCGGGACGCAGCGAGCCAACGCCTAGGTAGGGGGACAAAGTGACGGAGTCCGCCTCAAAGTGCGCCCCGGGCACCAAGTAAGACTCGGCGTACGCCTGCATGGTGCTGCCAATGTCGCCGCGCTTGGCGTCGAGCACCGTCAGCATCCCCATCTCGCGCGAGCGACCCAGCAGGTTCTCCAGGACGCCCATTCCCCGCGACCCGTGCCGCTCAAAGAACGCGGCATTGGGCTTGACACACGCAGCCAACCCCGCCGACGCGTCGAGAACCGCATCGCCAAACAACTGGAGCGAATCCGCGTCATCGGGCAGGTTCCACGCTTCAAGCAGACCGGGGTGGGGGTCAATCCCCACGCACAACGGCCCGAATTGTTCCATGGCGGTAGCGAGCCGGAAACCGAAAGCCATGCCTACCTCCGAAGCGTCACTTAGCATCCATCAATGTAGCCATACTACCTGCGATAACTCGTTATCGCGCGGCCGCTTGGTTGGTTTCTTGGAGGCTCATCACCTCAAAAGCACCGTGCTGGATGGCGTCAATGGCCTGCACCGCTGCGGACAATTGCTGGGTCGTGGTGATGATTGCCACGTCAGCTGCGGTGGCGGCTGCGCGGATCTCGTAGCCGTCGGCACGGGCGCCTTGGCCCGAAGGAGTGTTCACCACCAGGTCGACCAAGCCGTCGTTAATCAGGTCAACGATAGTCGGGGCGCCGTCGTCTCCGCGGCCCTCAAGATGCTTGCGCACGATCGTCGCTGGGATCCCGTTGCGACCCAGTACCTGGGCGGTGCCCGCGGTAGCCAGAATTTCAAATCCAAGTTGGTGAAGGCGGGCGATCGGGAAGGTAATCGAGCGCTTATCGCGGTCGGCCACCGACACGAATGCCCTTCCGCCCTTGGGAAGCCCGCCGATGGCCGCGGCCTGTGACTTGGCAAATGCGAGCGGGAACGTCGAGTCGAAGCCCATCACCTCACCCGTAGACCGCATCTCCGGACCCAGCACCGAGTCGACCACTAGTCCCTCGTGCGTGCGGAAGCGCCTAAATGGCAACACCGCCTCCTTCACCGCGATGCGCTGGTTCATATCGATGTGTGCTGCGTCCAGCTCTGGCAGGACACCGTCGGCCTTCAGTTGGGCGATCGAGGTGCCCGCCATCAGTAGAGCCGCTGCCTTGGCCAGCGGCACTCCGGTCGCCTTGGCGACGAAGGGAACCGTACGCGAGGCACGCGGGTTTGCTTCGAGCACATAGAGGACATCCGATGCCAGAGCGAACTGGACGTTCATCAGGCCTCGTACCCCGATTCCCTTGGCGAGCAGCTCCGTGGAGTGGCGAATGCGCACCAGTTCGTCGCGCGACAGGGTGACCGGGGGCAGCACGCAAGCCGAGTCGCCCGAGTGGATTCCGGCCTCCTCGATGTGCTCCATCACTCCACCAAGAAATAAGTCCGTGCCGTCGTAAAGTGCGTCGACATCGATCTCGATCGCGTCGTCTAGGAAGCGATCAATGAGCAGCGGCGCGTCCGTCGCGTGGTCGCCCACGTCTGCCATGCGCGTGCCGTAGTCCTCGAGTTGCGCGCGGTCAAAGACAATCTCCATGCCGCGCCCGCCCAACACGTACGAGGGGCGCACCAGTACTGGGTAAGAGATGCGCTCGGCGATCTCGATAGCCTCGTCGATGCCGTGGGCGGTACCGTATGCGGGCGCTGGTAGTTGCGCTTCTTCGAGCACACGGCCAAAGGCCGCGCGGTCCTCCGCGTTGTCAATCGCCTCGGGCGACGTACCCAGAATCGGCACCCCGGCATCGGCTAGTCGCTGTGCGAGGCTGAGCGGCGTCTGGCCGCCAAGCTGGACGAACATGCCCTTGATGGGGCCAGCGGCGAGTTCCGCGTGATAAACCGCCATGACGTCTTCGAACGTGAGCGGCTCAAAGTACAACCGGTTCGCGGTGTCGTAGTCGGTGGAGACCGTCTCCGGGTTGCAGTTGATCATGACGGTCTCGTAGGTGTCCTTGAGCGCCATCGCTGCGTGCACACATGAGTAGTCGAACTCGATGCCCTGCCCGATGCGGTTGGGCCCGGAGCCCAGGATCAGCACCGCCTCGCGCTCACGAGTGGCAACTTCGTTCTCACAGTCGTAGGTCGAGTAGTAGTACGGCGTGGTGGCGTCGAACTCGGCGGCGCAAGTATCGACAGTCTTGTAGACCGGCTGCACACCCAGGTCTGCACGCGTGGCATATACGTCGGCGACGCCGAGCCCCCGCAACTGCGCGATCTGCTCATCCGCGAGGCCGTTCTCCTTGGCCCGGCGCAATACAGCGGCAGTGAGTTCGGGAGCCGATGCGGTCTCGTTGGCTACCTCGTTCATCAGCACGACCTGGTCGAGGAACCACGGATCGATGCCCGTCGCGTCAAAGACCTGGTCAAGAGTCGCCTCACCGGCTGTCACAGTGCGCAGGGCCTGCTGAACCTGGACCATGCGCGACTCGGTGGGGATGGCGATCTCCGTGAGTAGCGCGTCGAAGTCGGCGCCCGTGCGGTACTCGCCCTTCCAGTGGAAGTTCATGCCCTTCTTGTCGATCGAGCGTAGTGCCTTACCAAGTGCCTCGGTGAAGTTGCGGCCGATGCTCATGGCCTCGCCCACTGACTTCATGGTGGTGGTCAACACGGGGTCAGCCGCGGGGAACTTCTCAAAGGCGAAGCGCGGGACCTTCACGACGACGTAGTCCAAGGTGGGCTCGAAGCTCGCGGGGGTCGAGCCCGTAATGTCGTTGGGGATCTCGTCGAGCGTGTAGCCAATCGCCAGGCGTGCGGCGATTTTGGCGATCGGGAAGCCGGTCGCCTTGGACGCCAGAGCGGACGAGCGGGACACACGCGGGTTCATCTCAATCACGATCAGGCGGCCCGTGCTGGGCTCAACAGCAAACTGGACGTTGCAGCCGCCGGTGTCAACGCCAACCTCGCGGATGATCGCGATGCCGACGTCGCGCATGTTCTGGTACTCGCGGTCGGTCAGGGTAAGGGCGGGGGCCACCGTGATCGAATCGCCGGTGTGAACGCCAACCGGGTCAACGTTCTCAATCGAGCAGACCACGACGACGTTGTCGTGGTTGTCGCGCATGAGCTCGAGCTCGTATTCCTTCCAGCCCAGAATCGATTCCTCCAGGAGTACTTCGGTGGTGGGCGAATAATGAAGCCCGGTGCCGGCGATCCGACGCAGATCTGCCTCGTTGTACGCGAAGCCCGAGCCGAGCCCTCCCATCGTGAACGAGGGGCGCACTACGACCGGGTAATTCAAATCTTCGGCCGCCGCGATGCACTGATCCATGGTGTTGCAGATGTGCGAGCGGGCGCTCTCAGCGCCGCAACGCTCCACGACGCCCTTGAACAATTCACGGTCCTCGCCCAAGTTGATGGACGCGATGTTGGCGCCGATCAATTCGACGTTGTACTTCTCCAAAATCCCGGCATCGTCGAGCGCGATGGCTGCGTTGAGCGCCGTCTGGCCGCCCAGCGTCGGCAGGATCGCGTCGGGACGCTCCTTGGCGATGATGGTCTCGATCACCTCGGTGGTGATGGGCTCAACGTAGGTGGCGTCCGCGAACTCGGGGTCGGTCATGATGGTGGCAGGGTTCGAGTTGACCAGGATCACGCGCAGGCCCTCGGCCTTAAGAACGCGGCAGGCCTGGGTGCCCGAATAGTCAAACTCGCAGGCCTGACCGATCACGATGGGGCCGGAGCCGATGACCAGGACGGACTTAATATCTTCGCGGCGAGGCATTATTTGCACCCTCCGTTCTTGGCCGAAGCCATGAGGTCGACAAAACGATCAAAGAGGTACGCGGCATCGTGTGGACCGGCTGCCGCCTCGGGGTGGTACTGCACGGAATAGGCGGGGATATCGAGGCACTCGAGACCCTCCACCACGTTGTCGTTCAGGCACACGTGGCTCACCCGAACGCGCCCGTAACCGGACGGTGACTGCGAGTCACGGTCAATCGGCGCGTCTACGGCGAAGCCATGGTTGTGCGCGGTGATCTCCACCTTGCGGGTGGCGCGGTCCATCACGGGCTGGTTGATGCCGCGGTGGCCAAACTGAAGTTTGTACGTGCCATAACCGAGCGCGCGGCCCAGGATTTGATTGCCAAAGCAGATGCCAAAGAACGGCACATCGGCGTCGAGGATCTCACGCAGCGTCATCACCGCACGCTCGGCGGCGCTCGGGTCGCCGGGGCCGTTGGACAGGAACACGCCATCGGGTTGCTTGGCAAGGATTTGCTCGCCGGTCATGGTCGATGGGACCACGGTGACGCGGATTCCACGCTGTGCCATCATCTCCGGGGTCATCGCCTTGATGCCAAGGTCAACGGCGACGACGTGGGCGATCGTCTCGGTGCCCACGGGAGGCTCGACCACGTATTCATCGATGACGGACACCGCATCGGCGAGGTGGGCGCCGGCCATAGGCGCTGCGGACTTCACGCGCTCCAGGAGTTCGTCGCTGGGCGCGAGGGCGTCCCCCGAGAAAATCCCGGCGCGCATGACGCCCGCGCTACGCAGAATACGAGTGAGCTGGCGCGTATCGACTCCGCTAATACCGACAATGCTTTGAGCCTCGAGGTCCGTGTCCAGGCCGCGCTGCGCGCGCCAGTTGGAGGGCCGACGCGCTGGGTCCCGCACCACGTATCCGGCAACCCAAATCTTGCGCGACTCGTTGTCCTCGTCGTTCATGCCGGTGTTTCCGATATGAGGCGCCGTCATCATCACGATCTGGCGGTGATAGCTCGGGTCGGTGAGCGTCTCCTGGTATCCGGTCATGCCTGTGTTGAAAACGATCTCCCCCAGGGTCTGCCCCGTGGCGCCGAACGCGCGACCTTCAAAGGTCTGGCCGTCCTCCAGGACGAGGATGGCCTTGGCCGCCACATCGGTCACGCGAATACTCCTTCGAAACGAGAATCAAGATAGGTGGGCTTGCCGCGTAGGAACGTGGCGACGGCGCGCCCTGGTAGATCGATGCCGCCAAAGGGCGAATTGTTGCTGCGCGAGGCAGTGGCTGTTGGATCGACTGTCCATGCCGCGGCGGGGTCAACCAGTGTGATGTTCGCGGGCTGGCCCTGGTCCAGCGCGCGACCGTGAGTGTGCTCCACGCGACCGATGCGCGCCGGCAGGTGTGACATCCGGTAGGCGACGTCACCCCATGTCATCAAGCCGGTGTCCACCATCGTCTTCTGAACGATGCCGAGCGCAGTTTCCAGGCCGATCATGCCCATCGCGGCGGCGCCCCACTCGCAGTCCTTGTCCTCGTCCGGATGCGGAGCGTGGTCGGTGGCGACAATGTCGATCGTGCCGTCGGCGAGCCCGGCGCGGACCGCATCGACGTCCTCTTGGGTGCGCAAGGGGGGGTTGACCTTGAATCGAGGGTCGTAGCCACGCACCGACTCGTGAGTGAGCAATAGGTGGTGGGGCATAACCTCCGCAGTGACGTCAACACCCTCTTCCTTGGCCCAGCGAATGATCTTCACCGATCCGGCAGTAGAGATGTGGCAGACGTGCAGGCGTGATCCGACGTGCCTGGCCAACAACACGTCGCGAGCGATGATGCTCTCCTCGGCGACGGCTGGCCAGCCGGTGAGCCCGAGCTCCGCGGAGACGACCCCCTCGTGCATTTGCGAACCCTCGGTCAGGCGCGGGTCCTGGGAGTGCTGGGCAACGACGCCGTCGAAGGTCTTGACGTACTCGAGTGCGCGTCGCATGACGACCGGGTCGTGAACGCACTTGCCGTCGTCACTGAAGACACGCACTCGTGCACGAGACATGGCCATGGCGCCCATCTCGGAAAGCTGTTCGCCGCCCAGTCCGACGGTGACGGCACCCACGGGGTACACATCCACGAGTCCGATTTCCTGCCCGCGGCTCCATACCTGCTCGACCACGCCTGCGGAGTCGGCAGTAGGGGTCGTGTTTGCCATCGCGTGAATCGCGGTAAAGCCACCGGTAGCTGCGCTCATTGATCCCGACTCGATAGTCTCGGCGTCTTCGCGCCCAGGCTCGCGCAAGTGCGTGTGCAGGTCGACAAGTCCGGGCAGCGCAATAAGGCCGGAACCGTCAATGTGCGCGGCATCCTGGGGGGTATCGTGCTCGCTCAGCGGTGTATCGGCGCCTCTCACCGACGTGATCTCGCCATCTTGGACCACTAAGTGGGCCTCTCGTTCACCCAGCAGCGACACGTTCTCGATCACGAACGCGCGTACGGACCCCTGCGCGGAGTTGGCAGGGTGGGTGGTGGCGGACGAGCTCATTGGCTGTCCTCCTCTCCGGCTAGAAGCAAGTACAGGGAGGCCATGCGCACGGCGACGCCGTTGCTGACTTGTTCGACAATGACTGAGCGCGGGCTGTCAGCCGCTTCGGCAGTAATTTCTAGGCCGCGGTTCATAGGTCCGGGGTGCATGACGATCGCGTGGTCGGGCAAGCGCCGCATACGGTCGCCGTCCAGTCCAAACAGTCGCGTGTATTCCTGGGGGCTGGGAAAGAACGAGTTTCCCCCGCCTGACATCCGCTCGCGCTGGACGCGCAGCATCATGATCGCGTCAAGGTCAAACGCGTCGAGCGCTGCGTCCAGTCCATGGACTACATCGACCGGCCACTCGCCGATGCCGACGGGTACCAGAGTAGGCGGCGAGATCAGTACGACTTTGGCACCAAGGGTGTGAAGCAACGCGACGTTGGAGCGAGCCACGCGAGAGTGGAGAACGTCGCCCACGAGCCCGATGGTCAATCCGGTGAGGTCGTTACCGGTGGGGGTATCAAACACTGATCCGGGGCCGTCGTTTCCGCCGATCAGGTGCTTACGCATCGTGTAAGCGTCCAGGAGCGCCTGCGTGGGGTGCTGGTGGGTGCCGTCGCCCGCGTTCAAGACGCTGCCGTGCATCCAGTTGGATTCGGCGAGGCGCTGCGCGGCTCCAGACGCCCAGTGGCGAATGACCACCGCATCGGCGCCCATGGCCTGCAACGTCAGCGCGGTGTCCTTGAGGGACTCACCCTTGGATACGGATGAACCCTTGGCGGAGAAGTTGATGACGTCGGCGCTGAGTCGCTTGGCTGCTGCCTCAAACGAGATGCGCGTGCGGGTCGAGTCCTCGAAAAATAAGTTCACCACCGTTTTGCCGCGCAGCGTGGGGAGTTTGCGAATCTCGCGCTCCTGGGTGGCGGCCATCTGCTCTGCCGTGTCAAGAATACGAATAGCGTCGGCGCGGGACAAGTCGCTGGTGCTGAGGAGGTGCTTCACGGTGTGGCCTGCTCGCTTGAGGAGTCGCCGGGATTTGTTGCTGAACCGGGGCTGCGGTCACTCAGGATGACGGCGTCCTCGCCGTCCGTCTCTGTCAGGTGTACATGCACGCGCTCGCTACGGGCGGTGGGGATGTTTTTGCCCACGAAGTCGGCCCGGATGGGAAGTTCGCGATGTCCGCGATCCACTAGTACCGCAAGCTGCACGCTGCGGGGGCGGCCCTCGTCTTTGACTGCATCCAGGGCGGCACGAATGGTGCGACCGGTGTGGAATACGTCGTCTACCAGGACCACCACGGCATCGTCGATGCCGGCGCTGGGAAGCGTCGTGGTGCCTAGGGTGCGAGTGGGCTGCTTGTAAAGGTCGTCCCGGTACATCGTGATGTCCAGGGCTCCACAGCGGGAGGAGGAGTCGAACGATGGTTCGACGTCCGCGATGCGTTCGGCTAGCCGATAAGCCAGCGGCAGGCCGCGGGTGGGTATGCCCAGCAGAACTAGGGAACCCGCTCCCCCGTTGCGCTCAAGGATCTCGTGTGCAATGCGCGTCAGCGCCCGTGAAATATCGGGCGCACTAAGAATGGTCCCAGTCATCTGGCGACCTCCTTCCCCGCCTCACAGGACGGTACTTAAAGGATGTCAATTATCAGTGGCAACTCTACCTGAGATCAGTCCTGCTGGTGTGTCGGCTTCGGTGCGTCGTCTTTGCCAAAGCCCAGGTCCAGTTCTTGTTCGGCCTGGGGGGCTGCCCGGGTTTCCGTGTGGGACTCAGAGTTGGGCTCGGGCTGGGTTTCAGAGTTGGGCTCGGCCGGGGTCTCAGTATCCTTTGTGGAACCGTCGACAGCGTCTGCGACGGCTTCGACCGTGAGGTCCGATTCGCTGTCAGCGTCCGGTGCGAGCACCACCACAGCTTCTGCGTCCGCGATCAGAGCGGCTGCCCATGCGGTCGCTACCTCGTCGGAGAGGCCAGAGTCTGGGAAGTCGTAGTCGGCTGCGGCTTCTTCTTCTGCGTCGTCGTCGGCGGTTGCGCCGCCGAACATCGGGTCGTCGCGCAACGAGTCGAAGACCGCGGCGCCGTCGGCGACCTCGACCTCGTCATCCATGTGCGCTCGCGACAACGCGGGGGCATCCTTGGCGATGGTCGACAACAGACCGTTAATGAAGGCGGGTGACTCGTCGGTCGAGAGCTGGGTTGCGAGTGTCACCGCCTCGTTGATTGCGACGGAGACGGGGACCTCTTCATTGCAGAGAATTTCCCAGGTAGCGATGCGCAGCAGGGCACGGTCGACGCCAGGCATGCGGGCAATGGTCCACCTTGGCGAGGATTCCTGGATGATCACGTTGAGTTCGACCCAGCGCGACACGACACCACGGACGATCTCGGCCGCGTAGGGCGGCAACGGCGTCTCGCGGCCCGACCGCAACATACGCTCGTTAAGCACTGATGATGCGTTGGAGCCACGCTGGTCCGCCTCAAAGAGTACGTCCAGTGCGCGCTTGCGGGCCTTGGTCCGGGCTCCCACCGTTAGTTCACACGCGAGATGTAGTCGCCCGAGCGGGTATCGACCTTGACCTTGGTACCAACGTTGAGGAACAGCGGGACCTGGATCTCACGGCCCGTCTCCAGCGTTGCGGGCTTGGTGCCACCGGACGAACGGTCTCCCTGCAGGCCGGGCTCCGTATACGTCACCTCAAGGACCACAGACGCGGGGAGTTCGACGAAGATTGGGTTGCCATTATTGGAGCCAATCTGCGCCTTCTCATTCTCAAGCAGGAAGTCCTTGCCATCGCCCATGATTTCCGGTGAGACCGGAATCTGGTCGAAGGTGTCGGGATCCATGAAGATGTAGTTAGCGCCGTCGTTGTACAAGTACTGCATGTCGCGGCGGTCCACGGTCTCGAACTCGACCTTGGCGCCGGCGTTGTACGTCTTGTCGACAACCTTGCCGCTCAGGACGTTCTTCATCTTGGTGCGGACGAAAGCGCCACCCTTGCCGGGCTTGACGTGCTGGAAGTCGATCACGGTCCACAGGTTGCCGTCGATCTTGAGCACCGAGCCGTTCTTGATGTCGTTCGAAGTAGCCACGAAAGAGTCCTTGAAGTATTTGAGTAAGTGAAAAGGATCCGGATCTCGCATATGGAAATGCGAATCAACCTGTCGATTCTAGCCGACGCGGGCGGCGATCGCCTCTAGTGCGAGGCGGTATGAGTCAGGCCCGAATCCCGCGATCGTTCCGGTCGCTACACCGGAAACCACTGAGGTATGACGGAATTCCTCACGCGCGGCCGGATTGGTGAGGTGGACCTCGACCATTTGGAGACCGGCTGTGGACACCATCGCACACGCATCGCGCAAGGCGTATGAGTAATGGGTGAACGCCGCCGGGTTGATCACGACGTGCCATTGCTGGTCGACTGATTCGTGAAGCCACCGCACCAGGTCTGACTCGTCGTCGCTCTGGCGGACCACAACCTCAAGGCCGAGGTCACTCCCCCACTGCATCGCCTGTGCGACGAGGTCATCGTGCGACGTAGCGCCATACTTTTCCGGCTCGCGCGCACCGAGCCTGCCCAAGTTGGGGCCGTTGATGACGAGGACGGTGTTCATGCGGGTCAGCCTACTAGGCCAAAAGCTGGGTACCCGGTAGCGCGCACGGAACGTCGTGAGAGCACCTCCGTGAGGCTTTGGCGCGTCGTCAGTCCATTTCATCCGAACCCCCTGCATTACCTCAACCCGCGCATCACTTGCACCCCGTGCGCTCTTTCAACCCGCGCATCACTTGCACCCCGTGCGTCGTCTAGGCCTGCTGCGCTTCTTCTAGGCGGCGAGCGATAGATGTGCCCGTCCACCAATTCGTGGCGGCCGCGAACGGCCATCAATCGGGGATGGTTGAAACCACACTTGATTGTCTTGGATCGAAATTCCCCATCCGTCGCGATGTATGCGATGGTGACACCCGACACACAGCAGCACTCCGTTACGGATATCGGACCGGCCCTTCTGTTTTGCCCACCAATCAATATGGTGCGCCTCGCAGAACGAGGGTGGAGCGTGACACCAGCTGCAGCCACCGTCGCGCTCGGCCAAGGCGATCCGTTGCACCGGAGTGAAGTAGCGTCTCAAGCGGCCCACATCGAGCGGCAGGCTGCCACCACCCATGACGACGGGCACGACTCCTGCATCCACGGCCATCGCGCGAAGCGTTCCCACCGAGATCGGTGAGGATAGCTGGTCGCATTCACCTAGCGCGAGGTCATTCTCAAGGTCAGTCACGTTCATCCGCAGCACGACGGTGGTTTTTACGCCGGAAGTCGGGGTGTCACAGTCCAGGCCATGTTGTGCGAGCATCACCAGATTGTCGATACGGATCTGTCCCGCGGTGCGGTCGTCGATCTCGTACTCAGCGCGTATTCGTTGCCGTTCAGCTTGAGGCAGGTTTTCGTAGCCAGGAATCTGCGACTGTTGGAAGTCGCTTCCATCGCAAGAAGCATACTTGCGGCGTTGTTGGAACGTGTGCCGTACTTGCGCTTCGATCCAAGCTTTGACTGGGGCAGCCGAAGCGGCATCCATCTTCGCTGTCATCACCGTCATTCCCTCGGCGTCTTCGCCAAAAAACAACGTGCGCCGCTCCCGGTGAAGACGTTCCCTTTCCACCAGCTCCTGAGGGGCGCGCCACGCGCGCTCACGCTCACACGTCCGCCGGAACTCCTTCAGCGACAACTTCTGTGCCGCCTCCACAAGCCTGCGCTCCAAGGCGGCAGCCGGAGCACTAGCCGAGCTGGAGGTGAAGTCTGCAGAGGCGGTGGAGTCGGCGTCAGCCTCCATCACAGGCACGATCACATCCAGGGTTCGGGCCACTAGAGCGGCAGCCTCGACCCCCAGCGCGCCGTCATTCACTGCCTTGGCCAGCAACGGGTACTTTGGCAGCGGTGCACTCTGGGTCGCGTGCTCGGTCTCGTCACCCGCCATCGCCCTGCCGACATCGATCAGCCTTTTTGCCTCGTAGGTCGACGTTCCGAAGGTGTTCGCTAAAAACTCCTGCGGAGTCGAGTACCCCTCCCGGCGTGCCAGACCCTCAACGCCCAGATCGGGTTCGCTCCTGCGCCCCACTTCTCCAGCCACCGCCACCACCAACGCATCCAGCGCGCGACGAGCCCTGCCTAACGCATCGGACGCATCGTGCAACTGCGCCGGGGTCAAATCCCCCACCTCGCGGTCGTTCAACCCACGTACTATTGCGAGTTCACGATCGACGAGGTCAGTAGAAAAGGTCATGAGTCCAGTCAACCAAAAGGGACTGACAAATGGGATCAAACACCATTAAAGGGGAGATTGACGCACGACTTGATCGCCTGTGGACATCAGTTACGACAGGCGTCAAGACATCGCGGGGCCTCGACAGGCATCAAGACACCACGCGTGAAAAAATCTTTACCGAGAAACGGCGTCGTACGCAGATATCAGTAGCGTCGGATCCGGGCCCTCAAAACGCACCGGGTTCCCAATCCCCTGCAAAATCACAAACCGCAGCATGTCGCCGCGCGTCTTCTTATCCCGCTTCATCGCGAGGTGCAACGCGTCCCAACGCCCGCCCGCATACGTCACCGGCAGCCCCAGCCCCGACAGCACCGAACGATGCCGCGCGACCTCAGCATCGGAAAGCTTGCCCGCAAGCCCCGCAAGTTCCGCGGCGTAAACCATGCCGACCGAAACTGCCGCCCCGTGGCGCCACTGATAACGCTCCGTGTACTCGATCGCGTGGGCAAAGGTGTGCCCGTAGTTCAATATCTCGCGTAGGTCCAACTCCTTGAGATCCGCACTCACTACGTCGGCCTTCACCTGAATTGCCCGGCGAATAAGCTCAATCAGTACAGGCATCACGGCCGGGTCGAGCGTGGAATTATCCGTGCCCGATGCCGTGGCCCCATCTCCCACGCGCGCGCCATCCTGCGGCCCATCGGCCCGCAACAAATCGATGTTGTCCTCAGTCAGCCTCAAGATCTCAGCATCGCGGATGAAGCCCACCTTGACCACTTCCGCCATCCCCGCGACCAGATCGTGGCGGGGCAAGGTGGCGAGGAAGGACACGTCACACCACACGGACAACGGCTCGTGGAAAGCGCCTACCAGGTTCTTGCCCTCAGTGATGTTGATGCCGGTCTTACCGCCCACCGCGGCGTCTACCATTCCCAACAGTGTCGTGGGGATCTGGATCACGCCTACGCCACGCAGCCACGTCGACGCAACAAAGCCAGCTAGGTCAGTCACCGCACCGCCGCCAAGGCCCATCACCACATCGGTGCGAGTGAACTCGCTTTTGCCCAGTACTTGCCAACAAAAAGCCATCACCTCGGCGGTCTTGCCCGCCTCGGCATCGGGAACCTCGACCAACACGCCAAGGCGACCCGACTCGTCAATAAGACGTTTGAGCCCGTCAGCGCGCTGTTGCAACGGCTGCGAGTGAACAATCAGCACGCGGGCAACCGTATCTGCCAGCGAATCCACGGCATCGGCCAGCAGGCCCGAGCCCACAACGACGTCATACGGCGCGGCGCCGGTCACCGAAATCACGTGACGATCCCCCGCTTTCACAGCCCCAGCAGTCATGAACTAGCCCCCGTGCCAGCGATCTCTTGAGCAATGCGCTTGGCGTTGAGGTGGTCCGTATTGACCGTGCGCGTCGCAAGTCGTTCGTAAATAGGCCGGCGCCGCTTCATCAGGTCCGACCACTGGCGACGCGGGTTACCCACGAGCAGCGGGCGCGCATTATTCAGTCCGACGCGAGGCGCGGCAGCCTGCAGCGACACGTCGAGGAAGATCACCTCGCCCCCATTGGCGGTGTAAGCGTGAAGGAGTTCCTCGGTACGCGGGTCCAAAATGGCGCCGCCGCCAAGGGACAGTACGCCATCGTGCTCCGCCAACGCCGCAGCAACGGCCTCGACCTCGAGCGAGCGGAAGACGGCCTCGCCATCGTCAAAGAAGATGTCGGATATTGACTTACCCGTCGAGCGGACGATGTCCTCGTCAGTATCGCGTCGAGCCACTCCCCATTCACGGGCTAGGCCCTTGGCGACAGTGCTTTTGCCAGATCCCGGAGGGCCGACAAGGACGGCTCGTGGCTGAGTCATGGAGCGGCTCAGGCCAGGTGCTCGGGGATGGCGGCGACGTAGGACTCGATGTTTCGGCGGACCTCGGCAACCGAGTCACCGCCGAACTTCTCGACTAGAGCATCGGCGATCGTCAGAGCCACCATTGCCTGTGCAACGACCGCAGCTGGAGCCACGGCGCACACATCGGAACGCTGGTGGATTGCCTTGGCTGCCTCGCCCGTCGCCGTATCAATGGTGTCGAGCGCACGCGGAACCGTGCTGATGGGCTTCATCGCGGCGCGCACGCGGACGGGCGCACCATTGGTCATGCCGCCCTCTATGCCGCCCGCACGGTTGGTCCGCCGCGCGACGCCGTCCTCGGTGTACTCGATCTCATCGTGCGCCTGCGAGCCTCGACGGCCTGCAGTGCGGAAGCCGTCGCCGACCTCCACCGCCTTGATGGCCTGAATGCCCATGAGCGCGCCCGCCAGTCGTGAGTCAAGGCGACGATCCCAATGGACGTGGCTGCCCAGTCCCACCGGCGCGCCATATACGACAACTTCAACCACGCCGCCCATGGTGTCGCCGTCTTGCTGGCAGGCATCGATCTCGGTGATCATGCGCGCCGATGTTTCCTCATGGAAGCAACGGATCGGATCTGCGTCGAGCGCTGGCGTTGCACTGGCTGGGGGCAGCGGGGCGTCGTCGGGAACGGAAATAGGGCCCACCTGAACAGTGTGACTCACGAGTTCTATACCTGCGGCTTGGCGCAAGAAGCTCTCCGCTACGGTTCCCAGCGCAACGCGGGCTGCGGTCTCCCGCGCCGATGCTCGCTCCAGCACAGGACGCGCGTCATCAAAGCCATACTTCGTCATCCCTGCAAGGTCCGCGTGGCCGGGGCGCGGGCGCGTCAGGTTGGCTGCGCGTGCGCCAGTGAGTTCATCGGGATCAACGGGGTCTGCAGACATCACAGTTTCCCACTTGGGCCACTCCGTGTTGCCAACCATGATGGCCACGGGGCCGCCCTGGCTCAGTCCGTGACGGACTCCGCCCAGGAACGTGACCTGGTCCTTTTCAAAAGACATGCGCGCACCGCGGCCGTAACCAAGCCTGCGCCGAGCCAAGCCGTCTTGAACTTCAGCCGTGGTGATCTCCACTCCGGCGGGAAGTCCTTCAAGAGTGCCCACTAAAGCGGGGCCGTGTGATTCTCCTGCAGTGAGCCATCTGAGCATGGGTGCCATTCTGCCAGAGATAAGCCGGGCCCCTGGGCAGGGACCCGGCTTAGGCGGTGTCCACTTAACGGTGCTGAACTACGCCGCGTCCGATGCCTCGGTACCGGGCAGCGGTTTGAACACGTTCGGCACATTGGCGTTAGGTGTGTACGGTGACACTTCGCCGACGTTGTCTCCCGGGAACGAGTACGCCGGGTCAATGAGCGAGAAGACCATGCCAGAAATACTGATAGTCCAGTCCTGCTCCGTCAACGCCGTCCGACCCGGGGTCTCGGCAGTGGGATCTGCCTTTGCGATAGTGAAGTTCGTCGCAGTATAGAAGCGGTCTATCTGCGTCTGCATCTCTTTAAGGAAGCTCAGCACCTTGACGGGGTCGCCCTCGGTCCCAATAGTGACAGGGATCGCAACCAATCCGTTGAATGCCGGACCTTCTTCAACAGGAGCAATGGGCGCAGGCACCTCGGCACCTTCTCCTTCGGTACCTGCTGTTGCCTCCGCAGAAGGCTCAACCACGGGTGATGGTGATGGCGAGGGAGTTGGCGTCGCACCATCTTCGCCTTCCTCATCGGTTGACAGCGTTGGAGGGTTGTACCCCTCGGTCACCGTCGGAATGACCTCCTCCGCCCTACCGTACGAAACCTCTACCGCGGGCAATTCGTACTTGGCAAGCGTTGCGTAAATCAGACGCTCGAGTTCCGCCTGCTCAACTGTCGCGGGCATGTCAAGCGAGATCTTACCGATCTCATCCTGCCAGGCTGGAACGTCCTTCTCTTTGGACTGAGCGGCGAGGATTTGCGTCTCGATGAGGTCGTTATCGTTCCTCGCAGCTTCAGCCTCGTCACGTGCGTTGGTGCCCTTGTCGAGTTCAGGAGAGATCAAGAGGAAATAGGTAGCGGCGGCGACGATTACCGCGACCAGAAAGGCCCCCAGGAGCCACAGCCCAGTCTGTTGCTGTTTCATTAGTTGGACTCCTCATCAGTGACGACAGCCGCGTCGTCACGAGCGGGCGCAGTAGGTTGAGTGGTGACAGTTCGGTCCGACAGCGCATTGAACGATATACGGGACGAGCCCTCGTACTCCCAGTACCCGGAGTCGTCATTCGCGGCGATCTTATTGACCTCAATGAAAGTGTCGTAGAAGCCAGGAACCGAGTTCACGGCGTCTACAAAATCGGCTACCAACTCAGGTGATGAGGCACGCCCAGTGAAGGACACCGACCCCATATCGCTTAACCCAAATACAGTGCCATCAGATCCGGCTGGCCCAAATGGCGTGCCCTGGGACATAACGACGTCCGTCAGTGTGACGTCAGAGGGCACCACCTCAAGAAGCGCCACCGTGTAGTCGCCCCAAATGACGTCGGTGGACCCGGCCCACTGGCGCGCGAGCAACGAATTGTCCTTCTGCGCCTCGATGATCTTGATGTAGTCGTAAGAGGCCAGCTCCTGCGCCAAAACAGGTCGCCGGGCCTGTTCGTCCGCAAGATCCTGCTCGGCGGCTGTACGGGCGGTAAACGCAAAGAACCACGCAACGGCGAGCAGGACGAGGAAGAGCACAAGAGCCACAAAGATCAGCACCTTGGCGCGACCCTGGGTACGCTTGGCCTCGATCTCCGGGGGAAGCAGGTTGACTTGAGCTGCGCCTGGAGCGCCCAGATTGGCAGGAATGGGATTCACGATGCCTCCCCAAAAGCTAGGCCGATCGGTAAGGGCAACTGTGCCTCGCGACCATTGAGCAGGTCCTTGGAGACCTTCTTGCCGATAGACACGCGAGCGAACGAATTGCCGTAGGACACTGATAGTCGGCTGGACGATGCGATGAACTGGCCAAGACCCGGCAGATGCGAGCCCCCGCCTGTGATCACAGCGTGCGAGATCGGCTCGCCAGGATTGTTACCCGAGTAATACACAAAGGTGTTGCGGATCGAATCCACCAACGTTTTGGAGGTCGCAGTCACGGCTTCCTGCGCAGCCTGGTAATCAGGGTGGACCTGGGTGCCGATTCCCACATTGCGCTTGACATCGTCGGCTTCCTGAGCGGATATGTGCAAAGTGGTGGCGACCGCGTCGGTGACGTCCTGGCCACCATTGGGCAGGATGCGCACCATCCTCGGCATGCCGCTATTGGCAATGATCACCGTGGTCACGCGCGCGCCGATGTCGACGAAAGCGACAACCTTGCCGCGGTAGTCCTCAGTCAGTTGCGCCCTCAACAGCGCGAACGCATTGAGATCCACCATCATGGGTCGTAGACCGGCATTTTCCACTGCCAGAATGTGCTGGGAAACCGTCGACTTTGGCGCGGCGACCAGAATGCCACGCAGCAATTTAGTGGTTTCACCGTCACGTTGCGCGGTTGGATAGAAGTCCAGCAACGCCTCGTTGCTCGACATCGGTAGCATCTCCTGCACCTGGAATGGAAGAGACGTCTTCATCTGCGACATCGGCAGTTCGGGCAGATCCACCTCGCGGACGACCACCCCGGCTGAACCCACACCAAGCTGGACTTCTTTGGTGCTGAAACCGCCGCTGGCAAATGCACGCTTAATAGCCGAGCCCACCGCGGTGACGTCGACAATCTCCCCGGCTTGTACCGCGCCGCGAGGCAACGGAACGGTCGCAAAACCGGTCAACGTTCCCGATGCGGTGGCCGTCGAGCCCTTCCCTGAAAATTCCACCTCTGCAAGACGCACTTCAGTTGCGCCTATATCAAGGCCTAATCGCCTGACTGCCACGTTGTCTCCTTTGTCGAAGCCTCATTCACACATATCGGCCAGTGGGCCCTCAAACTCAAATTTGTGTACCCGACTATCCCGTCAGAGATAGCGTCCAATCGATGTACCACTGGGCAATCGGCTCGCCTGTCAAGATTCCTGCCCATGCCCCTCCAATGAGCGCCGGACCGTACGCGAGCCGGACACCTTTGACCGCGCGGTGCTTGGCAATCGCCGCAAGTGCACCCAGCGCCCCGAGCAGCGGGCCCGCGATCGCGCCCACAGCCAGCGCCTGCCAACCCAGTGCCCCAAGTACCAGCCCCAAAAGCAGGCCCGTCTTCACATCGCCAAATCCCAAGCCCTGGGGATACGCGAACCACATCGCGAAGTAAAATCCGCCAAGAATCAGTGCACCCAGCAAAGCTCTGGCAAAAATCCACCATTCGCCCTCCCCGGCCGTATACGCGACTAGCGCGATACCGGCTACTACCAGCGACGGAAATACCAATTTGTCCGGCAGCCGCTGGTGTTCCAGGTCGATGGCGACCAAAGCCACAGAAATGATCACTAGGTACGCGAGCAGTGCCGCCATAACCGACAGCCCGTATTGCCACGCGACGAGCGCGAACATCGCAGCCACCAGCAATTCCACCACCGGATAGCGCGCGGAGATCGACTCGCGGCAGTGGCGACACTTGCGTCGCAACCACAGCCAGGACAGCACCGGGACATTGTCGTACCAAGCGATGGGGTGCTGGCACCTCGGACACCGACTCGAGTCCCTGACCCAGTCGGTGCCGGCAGGAATCCGGGCTATCAGAACGTTGGTGAAGGATCCGCATAGGAGTCCGAGTGCAGCGGCGGCAGCGACCAGGGGCCACGTACCCAACTACGACACCTCTCGCTTGGAAAGTAGTTCCACCACGAAGCCCGAACTCGACTGCGCCGCAGACACGAGGTCTACTCCCGGAACGCCCACGTTAGTGAACACGAAGTCGGATGCCGTTTGGATGGTGACATCGCCGCCGTAGACCTGGCCGATCAACGAGCTGGCGGTCTGGACTGTGACGGTGCCCGGCGCATACCAAAAACTCTCAATGGGAGGGTTGATGGTGATCGGAATTTGCATTGTGATACTGCCTGTTGACGTCGAGTAGGGAACAATAACCCAGAGTTTATGTGGCTGGCCATCGCCTGAAAAGAACCTCATGGTGCCCTTCGATGCGAAGTCATTGACAAAGAACACTGTGTCTGCGTTGAGAGCGAACTCGAAACCCTGGTTAGATTGAAAGCCACCGGAACACCCCTGAAGGTTGTAAAGCGTGTCTGTTGAGGGCAGTTGAACCGCACCAGAAATCGTCTTGATATTTCCGAGGTACTCACAATTTTCGAGTTTGGTCATGCCCGCCGGATTAACTGTGTATTGCGATCCGATGAGGTTGGCCAGATTGTTCTGGTCACTGATCGCGAACCCAGCCCAGTCGGATGGCGTGTAATTGATCACGGGCATACCCACAGGAACCCGGTTCGAGATCGCATAGGCACCCACGTTGTACTTTGAACTGCCGACGGCGGTTGCTGTTTTGGATCCCAACTTTGAGCCACCAACAAGAATGTCGCCGCCTACGTTCAGCACAGCGCCCGCGTCGAGGTTACCGCTACGCACGGTGAGGTTGCGGTCAACAGCGTAGGTAGCGTCGGCCTCGCCGCCGCTATTCGTAAACCCATTTTGAGCCCACACGTCGCCACCTACGTGGCACTTTGCGTTATTAAAGTTCACGGCGCCGTCGGGAACGATGAGTGAGCCGTTGATCGTGGTGCCTGCACCGCAATCCCAGTCTCCGCCGTCGACCCACACATCCGCATCCTGGTCGAGCAGCTGCGGGGACAGAGTGAAGCCCGCGCCCACCGTGATCTTGGCGGCAGAGAAGATAGCCGCGTCAGCCGACAGGCCATTCCTGGGCTCGAGGGCCAGGCTCGCCTCTAGCGTGCGCTCGGGGTTCAGCCCGACGCTGTCGCGCTCCCCCACCGATGTCGCGCGCACTGTCGCGCGATTCGGGCTTGCCGCCGGGGTCCCGCCCACCGGGCAAGCGATCGGTGTCGTTGATGCGGGGTTAAAATACTGAATGTCAATAGTGACGTCCGTTGCCTGGGTCCCATTGCCAAAGTTCTGAGGATCAATGGTGCACGGTGACTCAGTCTCCAATTGCGCCATGGTCGCGTCGATGGCAGCCTCGGCCGAGTGAATCTCGGTGGTGCGGAGTCGGTCACGACCCGAGTCGTTGGACGCCGTAATTGTTTGCGCGATCACGAGCGAGGCGACCAGGATTCCGATGAGCGCAACCCCCATTGCAGCAACCAGCGCCACCCCGTCGTCGCCGTGAGAACGCGTGAGGCGTGTGTGGATCATGTGATGACTCCTCATACCGATGGGATCGCTGTGCAGTTGTCGGGCGAGAAGCCGAACACGGTGTTGCGGCCCGTCACGACCGAGGTGACGGAAGCGGGCTTGGCGTCGGGGTCCGACTCCGGGTCCCCCATCCGCAATGTAATACGGATGTTTTGCGCCTTGGTGTCGGTAGTGCCCGTAGCGGTTGTGTTATCCACCCAGAACGGCGGCCACGTCTGCGCGTCACTTGCAACAAAGGACCCCGACGGGGCTTCAACATTAGTGGCGACGCTGGACCAATTGGTCGAGGTCGAAGGCTCTCCGGCATCCCACTCGCGGAACTCGAGCCGTCCGAATTTATCGGACGGGGTATCAAAGATGACACGCCACTGCGCACACTTGTCATCGCCGTTTTCTTGCGTGTACACGCGTAGAGAATAGTACGGCGGCACACCTGCCTCCGTGAGACCGTCGTTAGCAGGGTCAAGGATAACGTTTCCGGATCGCACCTGCCGGTCGATCTGAGAGATGCCGAGTCGCGCCTGCTCGACCGATCGCGTGCGCGCTAGGTTGTCCGAGGACTGATTCAGCATGGTGATGAACAGGCTAAAAATGAGCGCCATAAGAACCGAAAAGATCGTCATTGAGACTAGCAGCTCAACCAGACTGAACCCCTGGTCATCACGCTTGGCTGAGTTGTGCGGAGCCTCGCGCCTCGCGCCCTGTGCACTAAGCATTGTCCTCGGGCTCCTTATAAGAAGCCGCGGCTTGCGACCCGTTCATGACCGTGCTAATCGTGAGATCAAACGGCGCCACCAGCGGATCCGTCGGCACGATCTTGTACGTCACCACCGTCGCGACGTTGCCATTGCGTGCATCGATCGTACAAGCAGCCACCTTGCAACTGGGATCGGCCGCGCCTTCGACCATCGAGGTACTTGGGGTAATTGTCAGCGTTCCGCTTGCAGTAACAGTTGCCTTCGTAGTCGTCCAGGTGACCACGTCGATAGGGCGGATTGTGTTAAGACCTGCGGAGAGGCTCAGGCTCGTATATCCGGAACCGGTCCAATACGCTACCGTCCCGCTCCGGGAAAAAGCAGCGGGCGCAGCACTCTGCTGGGTACCGCGCTGCGCACTCGCACCGTCGTGATAGTCCGTGATCCGAACGAGCCCATTTGTAGCTTTACCGTCATCCCACTGGCCTGTACCGGACGTAATCTTCCCAATATTTATCGTCCCGATGTATCGGTCAGCGCCTCCAGCGACACAACCAGAACCACCGAGCGGGTTACAGCCGGTAACTGAGTTACCCAGTACGCCCGATGTGAACCGACCTACCCACGACGAATCTCGGGTGGTTCCTGATTCGTGAAGGACCCGCCCCAACTCGATCGTGTCCCCCGCGATCTTCAATTCCATATAGCCGGACAGCCCTGTCGACGCCGCGAGTTTTGCGGTTGCACAGGGATTTGTCGCCGGAACCTGTGCGGCACCAACACCCGTGTCACACGCCTGCGTCACTGACGCATCGGCGAGCCCGCCGCGCGTGTCGTCCGCACGTGCAGTAAGCCGCATCTCGGCCGTAAGATTGGAATCGATGAACTCTTCCGAGTTTGTTGCCGAGGCCGTAACGTCGGGCGGATTCTGAGGTGCAGCACCCGGATTTACGAGGTCGTCCGAGGCTCGCAAAGTAAACGATTCGTACCCGCTAGTCCAACCATTGTCGAATGCCTGGGTCGCGGAGAGGTTGTCATCCCGGGTTGTGCCCCCAAAGCGAACGTAGGAATCGGTAATTGACACTTGCTGGCTTGAAGCGCGTGCGGCGGTACCACCGGTCGCCATCTGGAAAGTGTAGAAACTACTACCGGGGAGTATTGGGACAGGCGAACCAGCGTTGGGAACGGTTCCCGGGTTGGCAGGGTCATCCGGCAGCGAGGACGATGCCGACATCACCACATTGGCAGAGGATGAGGCTGAGTAGAAAAGCGCCTGGCACGAGGCTAGGAAAGGCGCGTTGTTAAGATCGCCGCAACCACCCGAGGGCGCATACGCGGTTGAAAAGAGCACGGTCGTGGCAACCTCGCCGTTGGTGCGTTGGGTCCACTCGACAACGACGGCCAGGCCGCGAGCAACGTCGTTACCCGCTTGATCGTCGGTGACGTAGGACTTGACGATGTACTCGTCTCCACGCCCGGAAGGGTCAAGTTTGATCGCAATATTTGAACCAGTGCCGTCGAACAACGGCGACCACGGCTCAGCTAACACCTGGTCATTGGTCCCGGAAGCCGCGACCACCAGCGGAACTGAAGTGCCCTCCGCGCTCAGCACATTGCCCGCTACGAGGGGATCCGCGCCGCCGATCACGGCGGAGCCTGCGCCCAGGTAGTTGCTCGGCATGCCCTTTTTCAGAACATTCCACGGGATGGAACGCATCTGCTCCATAGCCTGGTTGGCATACGTCGTGGCCTGCTGACGCGAACCCGAGTCAGCATTCGTGGTCAGCGCGCGGGCCTGGACAAAAATGATGGCCATAAAGACGATGGCCATCACGAGCATGGCGACGATCAACTCAACGAGCGTGAAGCCGTCTTCACGTTCGCTCAGCAAACTGCGCCGGACTCGGTCCTGCATATCGTCTCCCTCAGCATAGGATCTTCTACGATCCAAATTTAACGGAACTGCGGTTGTGGGTGGGGCCGCGAAACGCACGACCCCACCCACAACACCTGCTAATTACTAGTAGTCAACCTATCGACTAGCAGTCGACGTCAGCACCGGTCTCGAGGCCGCTTGCTGACGAGTAGCTTGCGCCACCGCTGGTAGTGGTCGTGACGTCACCCTCGTCGTTCACAACGGAGACACACCAGTCGGTACCGGTCGCGGTTGAAGCAGGAGCTGCCTTAAGCGCAACGTTGGTCGAAGGCGAACCTACGTCGGTGCCGTCAACCTGCCACTGGTCGACCACGATGGCGACGACGGGTACACCCGTACCATCAACGTAGTACGTGGCAATTTCCTTGCCGAGCGTGGAAACGTCGGCCTTGGCAGCCGAATCCTGAGCCTTCTCGCGCTGCGAGAGGAAGATCGGGATGGCGATAGCCGCGAGAATACCGATGATGATCATGACGACGAGGAGCTCGATGAGCGTGAAGCCCTTGTCATCTGCCTTAAGGCGATTCTGAATACGCGCAATCATGGCGTGCTCTCTTTCAATTTCAATGGTTAGTGAATCAAAGAACCACGGCATGGGCCGTGATTCCCTTAGCAAACTGGACGGTGGGCCCGATTCGCCAAAGTCTGTATGGAGTTGTCAATCGCGGTCATGCGGACTACTGGATAAGCTCGAACACCCCAAAGATCGGCATGTAAAGCGCAATGATCATTCCGCCGATGACCGTACCGAGGACGGCGATCATCAGTGGCTCGATCAGTGAGGTGAGCGCGTCAGTAGTCGCCTCAACCTCTTGGTCGTAGAAGTCTGCGATTTTGTCGAGCATGTCGTCAAGCGCGCCTGTGTCCTCGCCAACGGCCATCATCTGCACCACCATGGGCGGAAACACTGAGTGTTCGGCCAGTGGCTTTGCGAGTGAATTACCCTGGCGCACAGATTCGCGGACATCCTTGGCCGCGTGCTCAATCACGATGTTGCCGCTCGCCTCGCCCACAATGTCGAGCGACTGCAAGATGGGCACACCTGCCCGGAGCATTGCACCCAGGTTTCGGGTGAAGCGTGACACGGCAATTTTCTGAACCAAACCACCGAACACGGGAATCTTCAAGAATATAGGCTCGACCTTTTCGCGGAAGGCTAGCTTTTGTCGGTTCTTCTTCCACAGATACATGCCTGCGCCGATGGCTATGACCATCGGGACGAAGCCAATCTTGAGGAAACTCGACAGCGCCACGAGCACCTTGGTGGGTCCGGGCAGCTCCCCACCCAGGTTGGCGAACATCTCCACGAACACGGGCACGATGAACAGCAGCATGCCAATGACAGCGATAATCGCGATGGCGAACACCACGACGGGGTAAGTCATCGCGGACTTGATCTTGCCGCGCAGTTTGACCTCGTCCTCAAAGTTTTTGGCGACCGATTCCAGCACACTGTCGAGGAACCCGCCCACCTCACCGGCGCGCACCATGTTGATCATGAGCGGCGGGAAAGTCTCAGGGTGCTTGCCAATGGCGCCGGAGAAGGACACCCCGGCCTCGACATCGTTGCGGACCTCGGCCACGATGCGCGCCAGGTTCTTGTTCTCAGTCTGCTCGGCCAAGATGGACAGAGCCCGCAACAGCGACAGACCCGAGGCGATCATGGTAGCCATCTGGCGCGCCATGATCGCGACGTCCTTGAGCGCGATGCGGTCAGAGATACCCGGGATGTTGATCTCGGCGTTCAGACCGCCGGTCTTGACCTGGGTGATCGAAACCGGCGCAAGTCCCATCTCACGCAGTCTGCCTGCGACCGCGGCCTCGCTCGGAGCCTCGATGGACCCCTTTTGCATTTTGCCCTGGGCGTCGCGGACCGAATAGTCGAACTTCTTGGTCGCGGTGGCCATCACATGCCTGCCATTGAGTTTGAATTCTGCTCGCGGCCACACAGACGGTTGAAGTCCTCATGGTTGTGGCAAGTCTCTAGACCGGACTCGTAAGAGATACGGCCCTGGCGCACCAAGTCAGCAAGGTGCTGGTCCATGGTGTGCATTCCCAGGCGCGAACCCGCCTGAAGACTGGAGTAAATCTGGTGGGTCTTGCCCTCACGGATCAGGTTACGGATAGCTGGCGTCGCGACCATGACCTCAGTCGCTACGGCGCGGCCGGGTCCATCGGAACGGCGGCACAATGCCTGGCAGACGACGCCCTGGATGGCCGTGGCCAACTGGGTGCGGACCTGGCCCTGCTGCCCGGAGGGAAAAACGTCAATGATGCGGTCAATAGTCTGTGCGCTGTCTTGCGTGTGAAGCGTCGCGAACACGAGGTGTCCGGTCTCCGCAGCGGTCAGCGCGACCTGAATGGTCTCCAGGTCGCGAAGCTCACCGATCAGGATCACATCCGGGTCCTGGCGCAGCACGTGCTTGAGCGCTGCTCCAAAGGAGTGAGTATCCGCACCAATCTCGCGCTGATTCACTAGTGACTTCTTGTGGCGGTGCAGGAACTCGATGGGGTCCTCAACAGTCATGATGTGACCGGCACGCTGGCGATTTACTAGGTCAATCAGGGAGGCGAGCGTGGTTGACTTGCCGGAACCCGTGGGCCCGGTGACAAGCACCAGGCCGCGCTGGAGACCCGCGAAGTTGGACACGCTCGGCGGAATTCCTAGGGACTCCAACGGTTTGATCTCATAGGGAATCACGCGGAACGCGGCACCGATCGAGTCGCGTTGACGGTAGAGGTTCACCCGGAACCGGGCCTCGCCAATGAGCGCGTAGCTGAAGTCGAGTTCAAGAATCTCTTCATATTGCTCGCGCTGCTTCTGCGACAAAATGTTGTAGATGGAACGCTGCATGCTCTCGGACTCCATACGGCCAAACTCTTCTAGCGGCTGCAACTCACCGTCAAGGCGGACCATCGGGTATGCGCCCGATGTGACGTGGAGGTCGGAAGCACCCAGAGCGAGCATTGCGCGCAAGGCTGCCTGGAGGTTGAGGTCACCTTCGCGTGCATCTTCGATTCGGCGGCCAGGTTGCTGAGCGGCTTTTGGAGCCGCGGCGCGAGCCGGCGCTTGGGGCTGCTGTCCGGCCTGGGGAGGAGCAACTTGTCCCCGAGCCTGTTGCGCTCCTTGTTGCGCGAGCATCTGCTCAAGCGCTAAGGAAGCTGCGGAACCGGGAGGAGTGGAGGACGTAGGCGTGGCTGGAGCGGGAATAAATGATCCCTGTCCCGGTGTGTTCATATCATTCATCCCTCAAGCACCTTCCGTCACTGCATCGTGAGCGACCCAAGCGTAGGCCCGCAGGTACGAGCACTGGTGCCACTCCCCTGGAGTATCGGTGCGCTCCTGCTTAACTTGAGACAAATCTCTCATTTGACGACTCGCAGAAGTTCTTCAACAGAGGTAAGGCCCTCCTGGGCCTTCTCCCATCCGTCCTCAAGCAGGGTCTGCATTCCCGCCGCATAAGCGGCGCGAGCGACCTCTGCTGATGACGCGCGAGCTACCGCGAGGCGCTCGATCTCTTCGTTGACCGGCATGATCTCGTGAAGTGCCAGACGTCCGCGGTAGCCAGTGTTAGAACACCGGGAGCATCCGCCTGGCTTGAAGAGCTCAGGCATATCCAAATCCTCGGTCCACGAGAACCGTTTGAGTTCCGGAATCGTAGGCGTGTATTCCACGCGGCAGTTGGTGCATAGGCGACGTGCGAGGCGCTGCGCGACCACGCAGTCCACAGCCGACCCCACCAAGAAGGGTTCAATGTCCATCTCGATGAGACGGGTAATCGCAGACGGAGCATCGTTGGTGTGAAGGGTAGAAAGTACCAGGTGACCGGTCAGTGCGGCCTCAATGGCAATCTGCGCGGTCTCTCCGTCCCGGATCTCACCGAGCAGGATGACATCGGGGTCTGCACGCAGAATCGAGCGCAACGCCGACGCGAAGGTGAGTCCGGCCTTGGGGTTCACCTGCACCTGATTAATGCCCTGGATGCGGTACTCGACCGGATCCTCGACCGTGATGACGTTGATCTCCGGTCGCGCCACCTGGTTAAGCGTCGCGTAGAGGGTGGTCGACTTACCAGAACCCGTGGGGCCGGTCACCAGGATCATGCCGTAGGGCTTGGTGTACGACTCTTCGTACAACAGGCGGTTGTGCTCGCGCAGACCCAGGTCCTCGAGGTCCATGGTTGCGGTCGAGTTGTCGAGAATACGCATGACGACTTTCTCACCCCATACCGTGGGAAGAGTCGCGACGCGAAGGTCGATCTTGCGACCTTGGTGGGTGACCGACAGGCGCCCGTCCTGAGGCTTGCGACGCTCTGCAATGTCGATTTCACTCATGATCTTGATACGCGAAATCACGCCATTTTGTACGGACTTGGGCGCCGTCTGCATCTCATGGAGCACGCCATCGATGCGGTAGCGCACCCGCATATCTTTCTCTTGCGGCTCGATGTGAATATCGGAGGCGCGGTCTTGGACAGCTTGGGTAATAAGCAGGTTCACAAATCGCACAATGGGCGCGTCATCTTCAATGACTGACCCCATGTTTGCGAGGTCAACTTCTTCTTCCTCGTTCATTGCGCCCTGGAGGTCCTGAAGCTCCGCGTCGGAACGGCAGTAGCGGTCAATCGCGGTGAGAACGTCGTCGTACGCAGCCACCACGGGGATGACATCCATCTTGGTCAGCTGGCGAATTTCATCCACCGCGACCACGTTGCCGGGATTGGACATCGCGACCTTGAGGAAGGGACCGTCGATCTGAATAGGCAATGCGGTATGACGCCGGCAAACAGTATCGGGCACAAGCGCGACGGCGCTGCGGTCAACGGAGAACTCGGCGAGTTCCACGTACTCCATGCCCACCTGAGTGGCCAAGGCTCGCACCAACTGGGACTCAGAAATCACTCCGAGCTCCACGAGCGTGCGCCCGAGTGACTGGCCGCGTTGCTGCTGCTCGTCAATCGCGTCCATCAACTGGTCTTCTGTGAGGACACCATCCTCAAGCAGAATCGACCCTAGCTGCTTCACTAGTACTCCCTCAGCATGACCGTTCTCACGAACGATCACAGTCTCATTTACCGAACCAGTAGAGACACCGTGGGGCCGAACCCTCACTTATAAGCCCACCACCACGGGGTATCCATCAACGTGCCCCCAAACATGGGGGTACAAAGGGGAAACTATCACCCAACAAACGTCACGGGAACAGCAGTGTTACTAATTCAACTCTGCGTTAAGCGCTCGTAACATTGTGCCGATGGGGGCGGTCTTGCCGGTCATGAGTCGAAACTGTTCGGCCGCTTGATGGGCAAGCATGCGCTCGCCGCCTACGCGCACTCCCCCGAGTTCGCTCCAGCGGCTGCCCAAGGCAGTGATCAGCGGACTATAAATCACGTCGAGCAACACCGCGCCCGATGCCACGAAGGTCAGATTCGCCGCCACAGTCTCCCCCGCATCGGCGGGAATGGTCGATATGGCCACCTGGGCATCGGCGAGGAACTCGTGCGCCTGGTCAAGCCCAACGAAACGTGGCGCGACGCCCATTTTGGTGGCGGCGCGTAGTAGGCCGCCTGCGCGAACCTTGTCGCGTACAGCGACCACCGGAGCGGTGACGCCCAGCTGGCCCAGTGCCGCCATGGCAGAGGTTGCCGTGGCTCCCCCGCCCAGGATCACGCCTTGTGTGGCCGCAGTCAGGCCCACCTCGCGCAGTGCAGCGACGATGCCGTACACATCAGTGTTGGCGCCGACGAGGTGGCGACCAGCTCCCGTGGTCTGAATTAGCACGGTGTTGACCGCGCCAACCAACTTTGCCATGGGCTCGATGAAGTCCATGTGGCGCACTGCTTCAACCTTGAGCGGCATGGTCAGGCTTAGCCCAGCCCATTCATCGCCGAGCCCTGCAACAAACTCCGCGAACTGTGGCTCGGTAATATCGCACGCGTCATACGTCCAGTCGAGGCCCAGTTCCGCGTACGCGGCGCGGTGCAATGCCGGGGACAACGAGTGCGCGATGGGAGACCCCAGCACCGCGGCCCGGCGAGTGACTGACATGTTGGTCTAGTTCGTCGAGTCCGCCGCGGCGTCCTCTTCAGCGGTCTGGTTGTCCGCAACCCACTGCTGAAGAATCGCGACGTTCTTCTGGTGCTCGGAGAAGTCTTCGGCGTAAGCCGTCTCACCGGTCAACAGGTTGACCGTCACAAAGAACAGATTGCCCGATTCCTCAGGGTTGACAGCGGCGTCGATTGACGCGACTCCCGGCCCGGAGATTGGTCCAGGGGGCAAGCCCTTGAACTTATACGTGTTGTATGGCGAATCTGAGGCGCGCTCTTCGTCTGTAGTGAAAACACCGTCAGTGGGCGACACGTACTTGACGGTCGAGTCGAATTCAAGCTTCATGTCGATGTCGAGACGGTTGTAGATGACCTGGGCGATCTTGGGCCGGTCTTCGTCCAGCTTGGCTTCACGCTCGACGAGCGAGGCTACCGTCAGGATCCGCTCGCGGTCGTCGTCAGCCACGCCTGCATCATCCAGCACCTTGATGGTCTGCTGGACCATCTTGGACAGCACATCCGCCGGCGTCACTCCGGGGTTGAATTCGTACGTGCTGGGGAACAACCAACCTTCGAGGTTGCCCTCGGCCTCAGCCGGCAGGCCGAGCGTATCGGTGTTCTCCGCCGCGGCCTCAACGTCTTCAACCGAGTACTCGGTCAGGTCAGCAATGCGCTGGTAGTAGTAGTCGAGCGTCTTGCCCTCAGGCACCGTGATGGTGCGTAGGTCGCGGTTTGCGGGATCGAGCAACGACAGCAATGCGAAGGACGCCTTCATCTCCTTATGCATGAAGTAATAGCCAGGCACGATGCTGGCGGAGTCTGGATTTGAGTTGGCTTCCTGAACAAAGGCCCGGGTAGAAGCCACGACACCAGCGTCGTAAAGTGATTGCGCGATGTCCGCACCGGAGTCTCCACGGTTGACCACCACCTGCACAACGCCCTGGCCAGCACCCTCGTAGTCAGCGACGTCCGTCGACGTCGTTTCAAAGCCCTTGATAAAGTTCCACGCCACAGAGCCGCCAATGGCAAACAGGACCAGCGCGAAGGCCGAGGTGATGAGAGTCCACTTGCGCCGAGTCGCGCGGCGCTGTTGGCGCTGCAGGCGCCGCAGATCCAGCGACGTGGTGGTCGTGGATTCAATTTCAAACAGGTCAGTCACTTATTTCCCCTCGGGCAGAACTTCACTGGTCACTCTAGCCAGGTTGCCGTTCTTCTCGGTATCCAACGCGGTCTCTAGGATCACTACCGCTGCGGCCTGGTCGATGACCTGGCGTTGTTTCTTGGCGTTCCGGCCGGCGCTACGCATCGCTGCCGACGCTGTTGCGGTAGAAAATCGCTCATCTATCAAACGAACTGACACCGGCGTAAGTTCCGCCAATTGGGCGGCAAAGGCTCTCGCATCGGCCGCACTCGAACCTTCCTCACCAGACAGTTTGCGCGGTAGGCCGACAAAGATGCAAACGGTCGTCCGCTCCGCCACCAGCGCAGCCACCTCAGCTGCGGCCGCTGGAGTGCGCTGGACCGTGCCTACCGGGAAGGCCATCCGGCCTTCTGGGTCGCTGGCTGCGACACCCACCCGTACAGTGCCGACGTCTACGGCGAATCGGGCGCCTTGGACATACTCGGTTGCGTCAGTCATGAAAGTACACGTTCCGCGATCAGCGGGTGCGCACGGCCTCGGTCACTGCGATCAGCGCATCACCAATCTTCGACGAATCCTGTCCGCCGCCTTGTGCGAGGTCAGGCTTACCGCCGCCGCCTCCCCCTAGAACGCCAGAGGCCTGCTTGACAAGGTCACCTGCCTTCAGACCGGCGTCGCGCGCGGCCTGATTGGTGGCAATCACGATCTGCGGGCGGTCTGCAATCACGGCCGCGACCGCCACGACTGCTGGACTGGATTCGCCAAGGCGGGCACGGACGTCGGTCACGATCGTGCGAAGGTCATCAGCGTCGGCCGCGTCGACCGACTCGTGTGCCACGATCCGTACTCCTGAGGCGTCCTGAGCGCTATCAACCAAAGTGCTGGCGACCTGGTGCATTGCCTGCTGGCGGTATCCGGACAACTGCTTCTCCGCGTCTGAGATGCGTTCCAGCAATTTCTCGATACGACCCTTGAGCTCACTGGGTTGAACCTTGAGAGTCGACGTGAGTTCGCTCACTAAAGCCCGCTCGGCAGCGAGCTTCTGGAACGCTTCCAGACCCACAAAGGCCTCGATCCGGCGTGAGCCGGAACCAACCGAGGACTCCGAGTTCACAGCGAGCAAGCCAACCTGACTGGAGTGGTCGACGTGGGTTCCACCACACAGTTCGCGCGACCACGGGCCGCCGATCTCGACGACGCGCACCTGGGCGTCGTACGTCTCACCGAACAGCGCGACTGCGCCCCATTTGCGCGCGTCGGGCAGCGACATGTGCTGTGCACGCACTGCGAGGTCGGAGCGGATGGCGCGGTTGGTGACCTCTTCCACCTCGCTACGGGTCTCCGGGCTGAGCGCACCCGGCCAGCTAAAGTCGAGCCGCAGGTAACCGGGCTTGTTATAAGAGCCAGACTGCAGGGCCTGGGGGCCGAGCACCTCGCGAAGCGCGGCGTGGATCAAGTGTGTTCCGGAGTGGGCCTGGCGTGCGCCGGTGCGCCAATCATGGTCGACCTGCGCGGAGACTTCGTCGCCTACCGCGATCTCCCCCTCCGTCACCTTGACGGTGTGGACTACAAGCCCCTTAATGGGGCGCTGCACGTCCAACACCTCTAGCGAGCCGCCGGAGGACTGAATCAGCCCGGCATCCGCCTCTTGGCCGCCTGACTCCGCGTAGAACGGGGTCTGCGGGAGGATGATCTCAACGCTCTCCCCTGCCACTGCAACGGGAACCGCGACGCCGTCCTTGACGATCGCCTGAATCTGCGTCGCAGTGGTGAGTTCGTCGTAGCCCTTGAACTCCGTCGGCCGCTGATCTTTAATGCCCTGGTAGATGCCATTGTCCGCGTGGCCGCCCTTCTTAGCCTTGGCATCGGCGCGGGCCCGTTCCTTCTGCTCCTGCATGAGCTCGCGGAACTTCGACTCGTCGACCTGCACATCCTGCTCGGAGGCCATTTCTAGCGTGATGTCAATGGGGAAGCCGTAAGTGTCGTGCAACGCGAACGCGTCCTTGCCGGACAGCACTGACCCGCCAGCCTTCTTGGTCTCGGCTACAGCAAGATCAAAGATCGTGGTGCCAGATACTAAGGTGCGACGGAATGCGTCTTCCTCGTTGTACGCCACCGCCTCGATACGCTTGATCGAGTCAGCCAGGTGGGGGTAGGACGGTCTCATGGCCCCGTAGGACGCGGGGACCAATTCAGGCAGCGCGTGTCCGTCGACGCCCATGAGCCGCATCGCGCGCACGGTACGCCGTAGCAGGCGGCGCAACACATAGCCGCGGCCTTCGTTGCCGGGCTTGACACCGTCGTCGATCAGCATCAGCGAAGACCTTACGTGGTCCGCAACGATACGCATGCGCACGTCATTGACTTGGCCAGCGCCGTAGGTGATGCCGGTCATCTCTTCGGCCTTCTTGATGACGGGGAAGACCTCATCAATCTCGTACATGTTCGCGACGCCCTGCTTCACGTACGCGATGCGCTCGAGCCCTGCGCCGGTGTCGATCGACTTCTGCTCAAGCTCACGCACTAGCGGATAGTCCTTGCCGCTGCCCGGGCCGCGCAGATACTGGTCAAACACCAGATTCCACAGCTCCAGGTAACGGTCACCACCGGGGTCGACCGAGCCACCCACCGCATCGGACCCGTACTCAGGTCCACGGTCATAGTGCCACTCAGCGCAGGGGCCTGCGGGACCGGGCTGGCCGGTGTCCCAGAAGTTTTCCTCGCGCTCGAGCTTCACAATGCGGGAAGCATCGACGCCGATGTTCTTCAGCGCCGAGTGCGCCTCCTCGTCACCCTTCCAGGTGGTGACCCACAGGCGGTCGGCATCGAGGCCGAACTTGCCTTCATCTTCAGAGCCCGTCAGCAAGTCGAAGGCGAAGTCGATCGCGCCTTCCTTGAAGTAGTCGCCAAAGGAGAAGTTGCCGAGCATCTGGAAGAACGTGCCGTGGCGTGTGGTCTTGCCGACTTCCTCGATGTCCTTAGTGCGAATGCACTTCTGGACGGTGGCGATACGAGGGTGCGGCGACTCCTCAGTACCAATGATGTAGGGAATGAAGGGAACCATGCCCGCGACCGTGAATAGGAGCGAAGGATCGGGAGACACCAGCGAGGCGCTGGGCGCAATGAAGTGGCCCTGCCCCTCAAAGTAGTCGACCCAACGCTGGCGAATATCTGCGGTACGCATGGTTCTTCGGTACTCCTTGGGGATTAAACGCAACTACGCACTGCCCGGGGACAGTGCGTAGTTGCGTAAGGACAGTCACGGGGGCTGACAAACAGCCTAGTAGTTGTAAACAAGCCTAGTGTTCTGTCGCTATATGAAGTTCTGTGCTGCGTGACGTTCTATATTGCGCTGTGCCGCAGCGTGTGAGACACGGGTCAAGATGGCTTAGCGAGCGTAGAACTCGACGACCAGCTGAACCTCACAGGTGACGGGAACCTCGGCGCGCTTGGGGCGACGAACAAGCTTGGAAGCCAGCTTCTCGAGCGAGACGTCCAGGTAGTCCGGGACCTCGGGGAGCACATCGCGGTGCGCGCCAGCGGCAGCAGCCATGTAGGGCTCCATGGTAACGGCCTTGGGCTTGACCTGAATGGTCTGGCCGGGCTTCACGCGGAAGGACGGACGGTCGACGATCTGGCCGTCAACCATGATGTGACGGTGCAGCACCGACTGGCGGGCCTGCAGGACCGTGCGAGCAAAGCCGGAGCGCAGCACCAGCGCGTCAAGACGCATCTCGAGCAGCTCGACGAACGCTTCACCGGTCAGACCTGGCTCCTTGCGAGCCTCTTCGAACACACGCGTCATCTGCTTCTCGCGAAGGCCGTACTGGGCGCGCAAACGCTGCTTCTCGCGAAGGCGAACTGCGTAGTCGCTTTCCTTACGACGGGCGGTGCGGCCGTGCTCACCGGGCGGGTAAGGGCGCTTTTCGAAGTGCTTGACGGCCTTGGGGGTCAGGGCAATGCCCAGGGCGCGTGACAGGCGTACCTGTCGGCGCGCGCGCTGTACTGAAGTCAAAATAGATCCTTAAGATTTATGAACGCGCGATCGCGTGTCCGTCTGCCATATATATGAGTGGTTTCGCGGGGACAGCAGCCAACCGCCCGCGAGGGCTAAGCACAATGGTAGCAAACCTCACGCCCGCCCCCCACCGACGGCGCGCGGACACTCTGATATCCCGGTCGATGGTGTCCCGCACCACCGTTCAACCACCACCCAACCACTGCCCAACGACCATATTGGCTTGATTTCGCACGGATTCAGACGCACATGGATTCAGTGGGCCTATTTTGGCACGGACCCTCCCGTCCGGCTGCATCGAGTCTCCGGCAAGCTGGATGCATCAGGTCTCTGGCAGGTGCGGGACAAAACAAGCCCATAGCAGCGGTTCGCCGCGGATTCTGTGCGAAATCAAGCCCATAGGAAGTTGGGGCCCAAGCACACGCTGAGGGTGCGGCCACCTGAGCCAGGATAGGTAGCGGATTACTGGTGCTACCTATCCCGCCCTAGCATCGTCCGAATGATCGCCAGCCGCTCCGCGACCGCGCGCTCGTATCCGTGGTCGGTGGGCTGGTAGTAACGCTCCCCCGCTAACGACTCCGGAAGGTAATCCTGGCGTGCCACGCCGTGCTCGGCATCGTGAGAGTACTGGTATCCCTTGCCATGTCCCAGCCGCTCGGCTCCGGCGTAATGCCCGTCCCTCAGGTGATCAGGGACCACCCCGGCCCGGCCCGCGCGCACGTCCGCGATCGCAGCGTCAATGGCCTTGTAAGAGCGGTTGGACTTGGGGGCAAGCGCCAAATACGTTGTCGCCTCGGCCAGTGGGATCCTGCCTTCCGGCATACCGATGAAACTCACGGCATCGGCTGCAGCCTGTGCGATGACCAAGCCCTGGGGATCGGCCATGCCAATGTCTTCGGACGCCAATACCACCAGCCGCCGCGCAATAAACCGGGGGTCCTCACCCGCAACCACCATACGAGCCAAGTAATGCAGCGAGGCATCGACGTCCGACCCGCGCACCGACTTGATGAAGGCGCTGATCACGTCGTAGTGCTGGTCGCCAGACTTGTCATAGGCGACTAAGGCCGTGTCCATCGTGCGCTCGGTAATCTCCGCGGTGATGACCTTGCCGCCGCGTACGGCCGCATCGCCCACCGCCTCGAGAAGCGTGAGCGCCTTGCGTGCATCGGCGCCTGCCACCCGGACGATGTGGTCGCGGGCATCGTCCTCGATAGTGACCTTGGCGCCCAGTCCACGCTCCTCGACGAGTGCGCGATCGATCAGTCCTGCGATGTCGGGGCCAGTCAGTGGTTGTAGGACCAGCAGCAGACTGCGGCTAAGGAGCGGTCCGACCACCGAGAAGCTGGGGTTCTCCGTAGTAGCCCCCACGAGCGTGATCCAGCGGTTCTCGACTGCGGGCAGAAGCGAGTCCTGCTGGCTGCGCGTAAAGCGATGAATCTCGTCGATGAACATGACGGTCTCGCGCTCGCCGGTCGCGATGCGGCGCTTGCTGTCTTCAATCACCGCGCGTACGTCTTTGACGCCAGCGGTTACGGCAGACAGTTCCACGAAGCGTCGGTTGCCCGCCACGAGGTACGCGAGCGTGGTCTTGCCCGTGCCGGGGGGACCCCACAAAACAACGGACGTGGCCGGGGCATCGTCACCGATCAGGCGGACCAGCGGGCTGTTCTCATTGAGCAGGTGCGCCTGACCCACGACCTCGCTGAGTTCGCGTGGTCGCATGCGTACGGCCAACGGCGCGTTGTCGCCCGCCACCGGAACACCGCTACCAGTGCGATGAGTCGACTCAAACAGATCCATGGCTTCAGCCTAAGCGGCAGTGGGCATTGTGTGGCGCACGCGCTGTGGCCCTCGGCCCGTTGGCTGAGCTGCACGCACATATTTTGTTGCCAGTCGCCACCATTGATCGACGGTGGTTCAGGTTGCAATGTTTCTTTCGAAAGAGTATTTTCAACCTATGACAGACCGCGCGGCACCTTCAAACAAACCAGTGCCTCCCTGGAAGGTGCGGGATATCTCAGAACCCCGCGAGCTCCGGGCACTCACTCATCCGCTGCGATTTGCGCTGCTTGACCTGCTCGCCGAGGGCCCCCTCACCGCGTCACAGTGCGCGCAGAGGTTGGGAGAGTCCCCCGCCAACTGCTCGTACCACCTCCGCCAACTCGCCAAATATGGCCACGTTCACGCGGCCGACGGCGGGCGCGGTCGAGAGCGGCCCTGGCGCATGCGCGAGGAAGGTATCCGATGGGACGAGGGCACCCCCGCCGGCGCGGCCGCCGGAGCTGCTCTCGGAGCCGCCATCGATCGCTACCGCTTTGACGCCTGGCGCCGATTCCGACTGCGGCAGGGGCAGGAGCCCCAGGAGTGGCGCGACGCCGCACTGTCGACCGACGCGGTGTCGTGGATGACCGCAGCGGAACTCAACCAATTCACCCAGGACCTTTACGACCTCTTCACACCGTTTCGCGCCCGTAGCGACGACCATTCGGTGCGCCCAGACGACGCGCGTGCAGTGCGCTTCTTCGCGTACGCCTTCGGAGGCAACGCGGGCCCGCTCGCCGACGTGCAAGGCGACGCGAGCGCTGACCACGCCGCCGCATCGGACAACGGTGAAAGCTAAAACCACACGCATCTCGCCAATCGTGCGGGTCCGCCGCCGGTACGTGCTGTTGACCGCGCTGCGGTGGTTCCCTACCGGGCTGTTGGTTCCCGGGCTCGTGCTACTGATGCAGGAACGCGGGCTCACCCTGGCGACCATTGGGATCCTCAGCGCGATCTACAGCGCGACAATCATGACCCTCGAACTTCCCACAGGCGGGCTGTCGGACGTTATCGGCCGGCGCCCCGTGCTGCTCGCGTCCGCACTCTTGGCTGGAACCGCGAGCCTCGTGCTCGCGACTGGTGTGACGGCATGGGCGCTCGGGCTTGGGTTCGTCGCCCTTGGTATCGCACGTGCTCTGGACTCGGGACCACTTCAGGCATGGTTTGTTGACCAGACCCGCGCGCTCGATGCCGCGGCTCCCATCAGATCCGGGTTGTCACGGGCGGAGGTGGCGGGATCGGTGGGGTTAGGCGGGGGCGCACTCGCGGCGGGCGGCCTAGTCGCTATCTCGCCGTTTCCCACCCAAGACGGCCTCTTCATTGCACTCTCGACGCCTTTTATGATGTCAGCCGCGATGTCGCTCCTTTATGCGGGGCTGGTGGGTGCGTGGATCACGCATCCAGACGACCGCGTCCGTCCGCGCGTACGGGACGTCTTCAGAGACGTTCCCGCCACTATTGCAGGCGGGGCTCGCCTCGTCTCCCAACCCGGCGTGCTACGGCGCATCGCGATTTTCACGGCGGGACTCGGAGTTGCGCTCAACGGGATCGAGCTGCTCGCGCCAGCGAGCTTCGCCGAACGGCTCGGTGGCCAGTCGGCTGCAGCGGGCGCGTACTCGGTAATTGTGACGCTCGGGTTTGCGGGATCGGCTGCCGGGGCCTCGCTCGCTCCGCTCGCGGCACGGGTCGGTCGGCGGTTGCCGCGGGTCATCGGTGTGAGCGCCATCATCGCTTCGGCGTCGCTGGCCTGCGTGGGACTGGAGCAGTTCTGGGTTTCGGGCGCGGCGTTTATTGCGTTCTATGTCGCGCTCGGAATGGGAGGCCCGTTGCTCGACGAACTTGGGCACGACGCCGTGGGATCGCGAGGCCGCGCGACGATGCTGTCGGCAAACTCCATGGCGCTGCAGACGGGCGGTCTGGTCTCGAGTATTGGTGCAAGCGCGCTAGCACAGGCAACGAGTATCGCGCTTGGGCTGGTGGTCGTGGCGATTTCGCTGTTGGTGGCGACGCTGGCTTTTGTCCGTTGGCCCACCACCGTGGCCCGCCCCGGCCCGCCGTGAATAGGCGGGAAAGTCGCCACGTGAGGCTGAGCGGCTTGCGCTTGCCTCATATGGCGCACGGTTGTGAAGCTGATGCCCATAGCCTCTGGGCTCAACTAACACTCCACAGATCTTGCGACTATTTTGCCTGGTGTCAGACCTTATTGCTTGAATAGAGACATGGCAATCAGCACCGCAATTCTCGAGCAAGACGTCTCTACAGCATGCGCAACTTCGCGCCCGACACCTGACGTTTTGAACGCGGAAAGTACAGAATCCAGCGCCTCGCTTCTGAACGCGCTTGAGGCGTTCACCATGGTACGGCGCGACGTGGAGGCGGTGTTAGCCGACCTGTCCGGCGAGGTTGCGCGACGGAGCGCGCCTGATGCAGGCGCCGGCGGGCTCGCGAAGCTGTCGGGATTCGCCTACCCCGAGTCGCTCGTCGCGAAGTCAACCGGCGGTAGTAAAGCGCAGGCGCAACGGCTGATCAAGGCGGGCGCAGCAGCTGAAGGCTCGGATCGAGGCGACGACCGCGGATCTGCCACCCAGGCGCCCAGTCGCATGCCACAACTGCGCGCTGCGTGCAGGCGATCTATCAATCGAGGCGTGCAACGTCATTTCTTCTATGCTGGACCGTGCCGAGGAGCGAGCTAACCCGGGGCAGTGGCACGAGGCGGAAAGACTCTCAGTCGAACGGGCCCATTCTTTGTCACTCGAACACCTCTCAAGATTCGTGCGACAACTCGCGGCGTAATGAGGCGCTGAATCTGTGCGCGCTACCGAGGGGGCGCTAAAGAACGACCGATACCTGGTCATCAGCGAGGACCGCGCGGGCGCCATTATGCTCAAGGGTCGGCTCTATCCCGAGACAGCCGCGCCGATCATCGCCGCGGTAGACGCATTGATCACTTCCGCATTTCGCCGCCGTCGTGACAACGATCCGCAAGCGGCGGATACCCGCAATGTGAGCCAAATACGTGCGGACGCGCTGGCCGACATATGCCGGCATGCGCTCGGATGCTCGGAGACATTTCCGGCACTTGCGAAAACGACCGTCGTCGTGCGGCTGTCGCTCGCAGCCTTGGAGTCCGGCAAAGGCAGTGACAAAGGGCCCGGCGACCGTCGGGTCTCGCTAGAACTGGACACCCTGTTTAGACAACTCGGCGAAATTAGCGCGTACGTCGTCAACAGCAATCGACGTGTACGGCATTCCGTCTACCCGAAGCGTATTCTTGTACGCGTTCGCCGCTGGGCGCGCGTCAAGCTCCACACTCTCAAGTGGTGGATCGACCGTAGCCCGCAGCCGCGATCTACTAGTGCGTTGCGTCGTAGTAGTCGCGAGGATCGTACACGGCGGCTAGGTAGCTCAGCGGACGCCAACGGTGATAGACGCCACGGCTCGATAAATCCGTACCATTCGACGTGTTGCCCTCATAGAACCAGGCTCCGTTGCCGGACACCCTGTCCACGATTGCGCTGTGCGACGCGCCTTTTCCATCGTTCCAATCGATCAGCACCACATCGCCCTTCTGGAGGTCACCGAGGCTTACGTTCCAGTCGAGGACGCCAGCGGCCTTTAGCTTGTCTACATAAGTACTGGAGCTAGAGGTGTAACGGCTGGAATAATACTTCTCTTTTGGCACGTAGCCGGGGTAGCCCGCCTTCTCAAATACCCACGCCACATAGACAGCGCACCAAGCGGAACTGCCGCCAATCCAGTCGTTGAACTTGTTGTCGTTCCCTCCCGGTGGCCGGTAACCCACCTGCGAACTGGCCACTGACGTGATCTCGCTCGGCTTCCACGGCACCTTGGGCGCCACGTACTTGGGCGCCGAGTACGAGGAGGAGCCGTACCCACGGAACAGAAAAGCCGAGGTCGCAGCGCGCGACGTGCCAGCGTACGGACGGAACGTGCCGTCACTGAATCCTGTAGTCATCCCGCTGTCCCTAAGCCAGGACACCTCCTTGAAGAACTTCGAGGACGTCTTCATGTCCTTGAACTGAGAGGTTTTGGGCGCAGTGTAGGTAGACCCGCCGTCGAAGCGGTCGTAGCGGTAGAGGAACGCCGCCATCGCGGAGCGCGAGATTGACCAATCTGGCTTGAAGGTGCCGTCCGGCCACCCGGTGGTGATTCCGGTCTTCTCCAGCCACACAATCTGCTTGTAGAACCGGTCAGAGGTCTTGACATCCCTGAATGGGGACTTGCTGGGTACTGACACCGACGGCGAACCGTCGAGCCGGTACAGGAACGCGGCGAAGGCCTCCCGAGTCACCTGTCGCTCGGGGTGGAACCACGCTCCGTCATATCCGGTCGTGATGCCCTTATCAGTCATCCACGAAATCTCTTTGTAGAACTGATAGCTACCGAGCACGTCGCGGAAGCCGGTTGTTGCGGCTGTCGAGGGAGCGGCCGTGAGCGGTAACAGCGCAAACGCCATCACGAGCGCTACCGCAGCGGACTTGGTGAACTTCTTAGTTCGAGCGATCACAATCGCCCCCTTCGTGGTCGACGTCGTCGGTCCAAGCGGCCGGTGAGCAAACATGCCAATACGGCGCTAATTGACGAGTCTACGCAACCCGTGTGCCCAGGCTACGTGACGCATCCACAATTTCCGTGCCCCAGAATGACCGATTTGTCACATCCGAGCGGAAGGCAGTCACTCAAGACATCCCGGCGAACGACCGCACTGCGGAGCGTGCACGTCCCGGCTTAGCTGTGCGCGGTGACGTCTTTTCCCGCCTCGGCCACGAAGTCCACGCCGGATTCCTTACGCTGCAATTGAGTGATGGGAGCAGGTGCAGCGGTGAGCGGGTCGTAGCCGCCACCGGACTTGGGGAAAGCGATGACGTCGCGGATCGAGTCCGCCTTGGCCAACAGTGCCGTGACACGGTCCCAGCCGAGTGCGATTCCGCCGTGAGGTGGTGCGCCGAAGCCAAAGGCCTCGAGCAGGAAGCCGAACTTCTCGTTGGCCTCCTCTTCGCCAATGCCCATCACACCGAACACGCGCTCCTGCACATCGCGCTGGTGGATACGAATGGAGCCGCCACCGAGCTCGTTGCCGTTGCACACGATGTCGTACGCGTACGCCAAGGCGGAACCGGGGTCGGTGTCGAACGTATCCATGAACTCCGGCTTGGGAGACGTGAATGCGTGGTGCACAGCGGTGTACGCGCCGGTGCCTAGCACCACATCGTCGTCGTCCGGGTCGTCATCGATGGCCTTAAACAGGGGTGCATCCACGACCCACACGAACTTGTACTCGTCGTGGTCGATCAGGCCGCAGCGCTCGCCGATCTCAAGCCGAGCCGCGCCCAGCAGTGCGCGAGCGGCAGTGGGCTTGCCAGCTGCGAAGAAGATGCAGTCTCCGGGAGCCGCTCCCACCTTGGCGGCCAGGCCCTCGACCTCGGCCTCGCTGAGGTTCTTAGCCACGGGTCCGGTCAGGGTGCCGTCTTCCTGCACCAACACGTATGCGAGGCCGCGCGCGCCGCGCGACTTTGCCCAGTCCTGCCATTTGTCCAGCGTCTTGCGGGGCTGCGAAGCTCCACCCGGCATCACGACGGCGCCCACATATTCGGCGGCGAACACGCGGAATGTGGTCTCCTTGAAGTACTCGGTCATCTCGGTGAGCTCAAGACCAAAGCGCAGGTCCGGCTTGTCGGAGCCGTAGCGGGCCATCGAGTCGGCGTAGGTGATGCGCGGAATCGGAAGGGCGATGTCGTAGTCGATGAGCGACCAGAGTTCCTTCACCAACTCCTCGCCCAGGGCGATCACGTCGTTCTGGTTGACAAAACTCATCTCGATGTCGAGCTGCGTGAACTCGGGCTGACGGTCCGCGCGGAAGTCCTCATCGCGGTAGCAGCGGGCAATCTGGTAGTACTTCTCCATACCGGCGACCATGAGCAACTGCTTGAACAGCTGAGGCGACTGCGGCAGCGCGTACCAGGAGCCGGGCGATAGGCGCGCGGGCACCAGGAAGTCGCGGGCACCCTCGGGGGTGGAGCGCGTCAGGGTAGGCGTCTCGATCTCCAGGAAGTCGTGGCGCTCGAGCACGCGGCGCGCGGCCTGGTTCACCTTGGATCGCAGCACGATGTTGGCGCGCGGCTGCGGGCGGCGCAGGTCCAGGTAGCGGTGCTTGAGGCGGGCCTCCTCGCCGACGGTGACGTGCTCGTCGATGGGCAACGGCAGCGGTGCGGACTCGTTAAGCACAACGAGCTCCTCAATCACGATCTCAACCTCGCCCGATGGCAGGTTGGCGTTCGCGGACCCCTCAGGACGCAGGCGCACCTCACCCGTCACCTGAATCACGTACTCGTTGCGCAGACTGTGCGCCACGTCCTCGCGAATAACCACCTGAGCAAAGCCAGACCCGTCACGCAGATCAATGAAGGCAACCCCACCGTGATCGCGGCGACGCCCCACCCAGCCTGCGAGCGTGACGGTCGAGCCAGCATCGGCGGCGCGAAGGTTTCCAGCGAGGTGCGTGCGGAGCAAGATATGCCTTTCCCTGTGCGCGCCCGTCGGACAGGCGCGCGAATACCAATGAGTGAGTGCGCGGCCGCATCGAGCGTCCGCACCTGCGGCCCAGTCTAGCCGTCAACGATGCTTGGGTAGAGGTCCTCTGCGGGCGGCGCCCAGGCATCGGCATCGGCTGGCATTTGCTCGCCGTTACGGATGTCCTTGACTTGCCCATCAGCGCTCGTGCCTTCACCCGCATTGGGGAACCACACAAACGGGATGCCGCGACGGTCCGCGTACTGAATCTGCTTTCCGAACTTCGCAGCCGACGGCGACACTTCGCACGCGATGCCGCGCGCACGCAGACGATCTGCGATACCGGCCGATGCAGGCCGTGCTTCTTCGTCAGTCACTGCCACCAGCACCGCACTGGGAACCGAACGCGAAGCCGACGCCAGCCCAGCACCCAGAATGCGGCTCACCAAACGACTGACGCCGATCGACATGCCCACCCCCGGGAAGCCACCACCCGCGACGAGCGAGTCGTAACGGCCGCCTGAGCAGATTGATCCAAGGTCCTCGTGTCCGGTGAGGAACGTCTCGTAAACCGAGCCCGTGTAGTAATCGAGTCCACGAGCGATGCGTAAGTCAGCGACCGCCACACCGTCAGCTCCGTCGAAGGCAGTCGCAGAGTTGACCGCGGTGACCAATGCCGCCAGAGACGTGATTCCACCTGCAAGTTTGAGCTGCGCCGCCTCCAGCGCACCAGCGTCCTCAACGCGCCAGGAGGTCTCCCACAAGTCCTCGACGGCTGCGACGAAGGAAGCGTCCGGCGCGGATATCTTCGCTAGCTCTAGCACGGCGTCCGCGGCGCGTTCCGCGACTCCCTTGGCCACGAGCTCCGCTCGCACACCCGCGGCGCCAATCTTGTCGAGTTTGTCGACACTGCGCAATGCTCCAGCGACATCGGTAATGCCGACGCCTTCGTAGAAGCCCTCCACCAATTGGCGATTATTAACGTGCATGCGCACGGCTGGGATCGGCAACGACGCCAGGGCACGAGCCATGACGATCGCCACCTCCGCCTCGAGGTGTTCTGGGAGGCTGTCGCGCCCTACAACGTCGATATCGGCCTGATAGAACTCGCGATAGCGGCCTTCTTGAGGGCGCTCTCCCCGCCACACCTTCTGCATCTGAAAGCGGCGGAACGGAAAGTGGAGCTGCCCTTGGCGCTCCTCGATGTAACGCGCGAATGGCACGGTGAGATCAAAGTGCAAGCCAAGCTTGGCATCGGCGTCGCTTTCGGCATTGAGCCGGCCCAGCGTGTAGATCTCCTTGGCAGCGTCAGAATCGCCGGCAAGTCGGGCGATGGGCTCAACGACCCGGGTCTCAATCTCGCCAAAGCCGTGTAGTGCGAATACTTCACGCAGTCTCGTCAATACATGTGTTTCGAGGATCCGCTCTTGGGGGGACCATTCTGGAAAACCTGACAGTGGTTGCACGCGAGCCATGCGCCTATTGTTCCACTCCCGTGGCAATAGACTGGCACGGTGCACAGACGGACCAACGCGGTGACGCTGCCGCGGGTGAGTAGTAACAGCAAGCCGAGGGACAGCAAGGAACCATGACTATCAAGAAGCAGGCACGGGCTCACGAGCTCAAGCGCCAAAAACAGTCGCAGCCCAAGGCCAAAGCAGCGCACGACAAGCGCTCCAAGAATCTCAAGATGGTTGCAATCGCGACCATCGCCGCATTGGTGATCGCGATCATCGCTTTTGCTGTCGCGAATTCGGGCGACGATTCTGCCGCCGCTGCCCCCAGTGCTTCTGTGCAGTCTTCTGCTGCCGCATCGACCGGATCCTCCGATGCTGAGCCCACCGTCGACGTCTCTTCTGACCCCAGCGCGGAACTCGAGGTCGATTCAAGCGGCTGGGCAAACTCCCCCATCGCTCCTGGCCCTGAATTGGCACAAGACAAGGTGTGGACCGTTCAGATGGACACCAACCAGGGTCCGATTGTCCTCACCCTCGACGGCGTCAACGCCCCGCAGGCCGTTGCGTCATTCATCTCGCTCGCGCAGGACGAGTTCTTTGACGCGACCGAATGCCACCGCCTGACGACCGCAGGTATTTACGTGCTGCAGTGCGGCGATCCGACGGCAACCGGTACAGGGGGACCCGCCTACCGATTCGGTCCACTCGAGAACACTCCTGCTGATGACCTATACCCCGCCGGATCGCTTGCGATGGCGCGAGTCGGAAACGACGCTGAGTCCATGGGAAGCCAGTTCTTTGTCGTGTATGAAGACTCGGTTATCCCGTCCGACGCGGCCGGTGGATACACCGTATTTGGCGAGGTAAGCGAAGGTCTCGCTATTGTTGATGCTATTGCCCAGGCTGGCACGATCACCGGAGACTCCGATGGTCGGCCCGCTCAATCCGTCATCGTGAACGAGGTAACAGTCTCATGACCCCGTCCAACTCCCCCACTTCCTCGTCCGGCGAGCACGAATCCTCCGCCACCGATGCCGTGACAGAGCCCATTTCTGAGTCGCCTCAGGACGAGGCGACAGCGCCGGCTGACGACGGCGTTCCTGTCAATGCCGACGCACCCGCCACCGAAGACGCACCCGCCACCGAAGACGCACCCGCCACCGAAGACGGACCAATCGAGGAAGCGAAGCCCGCTGCCAAGGTAGCGGCTAAGCCGACTCCTAAGCCGCGCCCCAAGACACCTAAGCCCGGCGCATTCGCTGGCGCAAGCCCCGCAGCCGTGGCAGCGCACAAGTCTCACCCCGTCAAGGTTCCGGTGGTGCAGGAGGTCAGCGACGAGCAGCTCGCAGCCGCAGCGCAGTTCGGCGAGGTCGTGGAGGACAAGGTCATCCTGACCGATGGCGATACCAAGACCGAGGTCGGCGATGCAGTGGGCGACGAGCCACTCAAGCCGTTCATCAAGGCTTACTACGAGCTGAGCGCATCGATCGAGCGTTTCCACGCCCGTCTGAGCTCGGCAGAGTTGTCGCCCAAGGACATTGACGACTCTCTGAAAGCCATCAACACCGGGCTTGACACGCCTGTCGTGGTGGGCGACCTCGCGGCATTGCGTGAGCGTTTCGCTACCGTGGACGCTGAGGCTAGCGAGATCCGGGCCCGAATCCAGGCCGAGCGTAAGGCTGCACGTGACGAGGCAATCGGCAGGCGCGAAGAGATCGTCGCGCAGGCAGAAGCCATTGCGGCCAAAGACATTGCCGGAGTGCACTGGAAGAACGACACCGCAACGCTGCGCGAACTGCTTGACTCGTGGAAGGAAGCACAGCGCAGTGGCGCCCGTGTTCCCAAGGACACCGAGCGTGCACTGTGGAAGCGCTTCACCCACGCGCGCTCATCATTCGAGAAGGCTCGTAAGCATCACTTCGCCGAGCTGGACAAGGACAACGCGTCCGTAGCATCAGCCAAAGAAGAACTCGTTGCCAAAGCTCAGGCCCTGGCCGAGTCCACCGACTGGGATCGCACTGCTCGCGCATTCAAGGATCTGATGGGCGACTGGAAAAACTCCGGACGCGGCCGTCGTAGCACCGACGATGCGCTGTGGAAGAAGTTCCAGAAGGCACAAGACGCTTTCTTTGAGACGCGCCGCGCCGCCTCCGATGCCGAGGACGATGCGCTGGCGGGCAATGTTGAGGCCAAGGAAGCCGCTGTAGCGGAGGCCGAGGCACTGCTTCCGATCAAGAAACTTGATGTGACTAAGCAGGCATTGCGTGCTGCGCAGGACCGCTTCGAGGCCGCAGGCAGCGTGCCACGCGGCGATGTCGCGCGTCTCACTAAGCGCATGACTGCCGTAGAGAAGTCGATCCGCAATGCTGAAGACGCGGCATGGAACTCCCGCAACCCAGAGATCGAGGCCCGCGCCACGGGTATGGCCGCGCAGCTTGAGGCGGCCATCGCCGACCTCGAGATCGAGGTCGTTGAGGCCAAAGCCGCAAAGAACACCAAGAAGGCTAAGGAACTCTCCGAGTCACTTGACGCCCGCAAGGCGTGGCTCAAGCAGATCTCCGGTATCGCCTAACCCAAAGGGCTTAGCGCACAGGCCCCGCCCGCGGCGTGGCTACTTCGGTTGGCACTCTCGCGGCGGGGCTTCGTCGTTTCCCCAGGCTCCGTTTGCCCTCCCTTAACCCGGAAGATTCGAAGAACACACCAGAGTGGCCCGTAGAGCACCCCACACGCTGCTGAGCCGCCGGTAGCCTCCACCGCGCGTGTCTTCGCGGGCAGCCTCACGGTCAAGCTCGGCTACGGTGGTCGCTCCCGCGACGATCACCCCCGCGATGGCAGGGATGCCGGCGCGGTGATCCTCCCAGCGCAACGCGTCCATGCAACACCGGGTGAGTGGCGCCACGCGCACACCAGACACGTTCGTGGACGGAACCCGCCAGGTAAGTCCCGAATGGAAGCCCACGTGAGCCGAGGCGGTCCGATGCAGCCCGCGTTCCCCCACGACGGTCACCTTCGGCGGGAATCCGCCTTCACGCCACACCCACAGACCCGCGAGGCCACTGAGCACCGTGTGCCGTGGCACCAGCGGCGCGATGCTGCGGGCGCGAATCGCTGGAGTAGTTTCGACGTCGTACGGCAGCGCGGACCGGGGGCCTAGTTGCGTCACGATGCCCTCACGCAGCATCCGCGCCATCGCGACATTGCCTACATCGGCGACGTCGACAATCAACATCACGCCAGAGTGCCACGTGAGCCGCCCGGGTGGGTGGTGTCAGTGATCTCTTGTGGACAGCAGGGGCCGAACGGCTACAAGTGCGAGGGTGTGCGCTTGCCAGTGACGCGATGCGCCTCATAGACACCGTCGATGCGGCGCACAGCGCCGAGCACCGCGCCCAGGTGCGAAGGGTCAGCCATCTCAAATGCGAAGGCGGACAATGCCACGCGATTCCTACTGGTCGAAACCGCAGCAGACAGAATATTCACGTGGTAATCGGATAGCACTTGCGTCACGTCGGATAGCAAACGATTACGGTCTAGAGCCTCGACTTCAATCTGCACCAAGAACGTCGACTCGGAGTGGCCCGTCCACTGGACGTCGATCAAACGCTCCGACTGCGTCGCAAGCGCCTCAAGGTTGTCACAATCCGCGCGGTGAACGCTGACCCCGGAACCGCGCGTGACGAAGCCCTGGATCGGGTCGCCCGGAACTGGAGTACAGCACTTGGCCAGCTTCACCACCACATCGGAGAGCCCGTGAACCGACACTCCCGGATCGCCCCGGCGCGTGCGCTGAGGGGTGCCCGGACGGGTGATCTCAGTCATGTCCTCATCGGCGCCCTCGGTGCCGCCCACGGCATCGACCATGCGCTTGACGACGTCAGAGGCTTGCTCCTTGTGTTCGCCAATTGCCGCGTAAAGGGTGTCAACGTCTTCGTAATGCATTTCCTTGGCGAGTGCTAAGAGCGTCGACTTGCTCATCAGCCTCTGCATAGGAAGATGTTGACGGCGGATCGCACGCGCGAGCATGTCGCGTCCGGTTTCGACGGACTCATCGCGACGTTCGCGGGTGAACCACTGTCGAATTTTGTTGCGCGCACGAGTGGACTGGACAAACTCAAGCCAGTCCCGCTTGGGGTGACCGTTCTCGTCTGTGGTGGTCAGAACCTCGACTGTGTCGCCGTTGTCCAGTGTTGAATCAAGCGGTGCGAGGCGGCCATTGATCTTGGCGCCAATCGTCTTGTGGCCCACCTCAGTGTGCACCCCGTAAGCGAAGTCCACGGGTGTCGCGCCCTGCGGAAGCGCGATCAGTCGTCCTCGAGGGGTGAAGACATAGACCTCGGCACGCGAAATTTCACCGCGCAGGCTGTCCAGGAAGTCGCGCGGGTCAGCGGTCTCTTGCTGCCAATCCGCGATCTGTCGCAGCCATCCAAGGTCCTCGTGAGAGCGCGTATCTTCCGCGCCAGACGCCTTCGCATTCTCCTTGTAACGCCAGTGGGCCGCAAGGCCATATTCTGCCCTGCGGTGCATTTCGTGGGTGCGAATTTGGAGTTCAACGGGCTTGCCTGTTGGACCGATTACAGTCGTGTGCAGCGACTGGTAGAGATTGAACTTGGGCATTGCAATGTAGTCCTTGAAACGCCCAGGAACCGGCTGATACCTCGCGTGCATGGCGCCAAGAACCGCATAGCATTCCATGACGGATTCGACCAAAATTCGCACGCCGACGAGGTCGTAGATCTCGTTGAGATCGCGCCCACGGACAATCATCTTTTGGTAGACCGAATAGTAGTGCTTAGGACGCCCCGTGATCGCGGCCTTGATCTTCATTGCCTTGAGGTCTCGATCAATCTCGTCTCGCACCTCTGCAAGGTACTTCTCGCGTTCGGGCGCCCGCTCGGTCACCACATCGACGATCTCTTGGTAAATCTTGGGATACAGCGTTTGGAAAGACAGATCTTCAAGTTCCCACTTGATGGCATTGAGACCCATGCGGTGAGCCAGCGGGGCGTAAATCTCCAACGTCTCCTGGGCCTTGCGGGTTGCGCTCTGGGCGCTGACGTACTTCCACGTCCTGGCGTTGTGCAAGCGGTCGGCCAGTTTGAGGAGCAGCACGCGAATGTCCTTGGCCATCGCGACGACCATCTTGCGCACGGTCTCAGCTTGAGCCGAGTCCCCGTAATGCACCTTGTCGAGTTTGGTCACGCCGTCGACGATCATCGTGACTTCCTCGCCAAACTGTTCGCGCATCGTCTCGATCGAAAATTCAGTGTCCTCCACAACATCGTGCAGAAGTGCCGCGGTGATCACAGACTCGGGCAAACCGAGCTCGGCGACGATCTGCGCCACCGCAATGGGATGCGTGATGTACGGCTCGCCGCTCTTGCGAATCTGGCCCCGGTGAGCCAATTCTGCAACGGCGTATGCGCGCTCGATCCGGTCGCTCTTGGTTGCCTTCGGGTACATACGGCGGTAGGTCTCAAGCACGCCGTCGATCGCAGTGACCTCACGGCCCTGGCGCCACAGGAACCCGCGCGAGCGAGGCGATGATGACGTCGGTTGAATGTCGGTCATGTCGCCTCCCAGGTTGGCGTGGTGGCGCTCAGCGCGCAACGAGGTTCCAGTCTATCGGCGTCGTACCGGTGCCCCGAACGTGCCCTAAGCCTGCACCCCGGGCGCGCGCCTGCAAGGAGCATTCACAAACAGAAACGGCCCCGCCGCCCAGGCGAGGCCGTTCTCAAAACTGGTTCAGATCTAGTTGCGCTTTTTGCGCGAAGGCTGAGCCTTGGTTCCCAAGTGCTGACCCGGGGTCAGTGCACCCACGCGAATGCTGCCATCTAAGGCACGGCCCACTTCAACCTCGCCCGTTTCACGCAACTGAAGAACCTTCTGCGTGTGCTCCTTGATGTGGGGCTCACGCAGGCGCAGCGTCACTTCGAGCGGCGTGGCCACGAAGATTGACGAATAAGTACCCACGGCCATACCGACGAACAGCGCGAGTGAAATGTCCTTGAGCGTTCCTGCCCCAAGGATAAACGAGCCGATGAACAAAATCGCGCTCACGGGCAGCAGCGCCACCACCGAGGTATTGATGGAACGCACTAGCGTCTGGTTGACAGCCAGGTTGGCGAGTTCCTCATACGTGTAGCGGTTCTGCTCCGTCAGGTGCGCGGTGTTTTCCTTAACCTTGTCAAACACCACGACCGTGTCATAGAGCGAATAACCAAGGATGGTCAGGAAGCCGATGACGGACGCGGGGGTGACCTCAAAGCCCACCAGTGCGTAGATTCCCACGGTCAGCAGCAAGTCGTGTGCAAGTGCACCGAGCGCCGCCGCAGCCATACGCCAGGCCCGGAAGTACACCGACATCACAGCAGCGACTAGCAGCAGGAAGATCAACAACCCCTGAACGGCCTTCTTGCCGACCTCCGCGCCCCAGGTAGGGCCAATCTGCGTGAAGCCAACGTCTTCCACAGCAACGTCGTATTGTTCCGCGAGGCCGGACACGATCGCACGCGAGGTCTGCTGGTCAACAACGCCGATCTGGACCAGCACGTCGTTGTCCCCCAGCGTCGAGATCCGGGGCTGTTCCTCGGGCGCAAATTCAGTGACGACGGCCGTTGCGATGGTGGCGTCGGGGTTCGCAACGTCGGACACCTGGAACTGCGTGCCGCCCGTGAAGTCGATGCCGGGGTTGAGTCCCTTGATCAGCAGTAAGCCGATCGCGAGGACCATAATCAGCACGGAGATCGAGAACCAGCGCTTGCGCTGCTGGACGATGGGGTAGGTCTTCTCGCCCGAGTGCAGGGCGTTGCCCCACTTTGCAAGGTTTAAGCGCATGGCTACTTCTCTCCCTCGGCCGATGCTGACCGGCCATCGCCGTCGCTCAGTTTTGTGGCATCCACTGCGACCGGCAGGGCTGCCTTACGTTGCAATGCCTTGCGCTCGGCAAGTGTGAGCCCGTCATTCGTCTGACCAGTGTCGGATACGTCCGTGGTCGTCCCCATGGAGCCACGACCCTTGTACCTACGGCCGCGTCCCAACTGCTGTGGATCGAGCCCAGAGTACTTATGGCCGGTAGAGAAGAACGTTGTGCGTCCCAGCAACACCAGCACAGGGTGCGTAAACATGAACACTACCAAGATGTCGACCAGCGTAGTCAGGCCCAGCGTAAAGGCGAAGCCACGCACACCACCCACAGCAAGCGTGTAAAGCACCACGGCGGCCAACAAGCTAATCGCATCGGACGCCAAAATCGTACGGCGAGCACGCACCCAAGCGTGATCGATTGCGCTCTGCAATGAGCGACCTTCGCGTAACTCGTCGCGAACACGCTCAAAGTAGACGATGAACGAGTCGGCTGTAATACCGATCGCGACAATCAATCCGGCGACACCTGCAAGAGAGAGTCGGTACCCGATTCCCCATGACAACAGGGTGATGACCACGTAGCTCAGCACTCCGGCGATGATGAGAGAACCGACCGTGACCAGCCCAAGTGCGCGGTACTGAATCAGCGAATAGATGAATACCAGCACCATCCCGATAGCCCCTGCGATCAGGCCATTGCGTAACTGCTGAGCGCCGAGTGTCGCAGAAATCTGATCTTCGGACTGCACTGTCAACGTCAGGGGCAGCGCGCCAAACTTCAGCTGGTTAGCCAGCTGCTCGGCCTCGTCCTGAGTGAAGTTACCGGTAATCTGCGCCTCTCCACCAGTAATGGTGGTCGACACCGCAGGTGCAGAGATTACTGCGCCGTCGAGCACCATCGCGAACTGGCTGCGCGGCGACTCGAGATCCTTGATGCGCTTGGTGATGTCGGCGAACTTGGCCGCACCGGTCGAGGTGAAATCGAGGCGGACCTCGTAGCGACCGGTCAGCGTGCCAGTTTGTGACAATTCAGGGCCGGAGGTAGCGGTGGCAAGATCGGTTCCACCCATCTCGACAGGACCCATCACGTACTTGGACTGTCCAAACTGGCCACAAGCAACGTGGCCGGTTTCCGGGTCGCCTAGCGCGCGGCCTGCAAGGTTCGCGGGGTCCGAGCAGTCGAGATTGGAGAATTCCCTAGAGATGTCCGCCGTAATCCAGTCAAAGGAGGACGGGTCCGTTTCGCCTATCACGGGGTCCACCGCGGCAGGAACAGCCGTCGCGTTCGGGGTCGGCGTTGGCTCGGGCGACACGGTGGCACTAGCCGTGGAGACTGCCTCACCAAACAATCGATACGAAGCCTCAGAAGCCGATGGGCTCGCCGAGGGCTCCGTTGCGGCAGCGGACGGCGACAGCACGTCAGCAGAATCTGCCGATGCACTGGGACTCGCGGAGGGGTCGACGGTGGCCGTCAACGGCGCCGGGTTGCCCTGAACAAGTACCGGGCGGAACTGCAACTGAGCGGACTGGCGCACCAGGTCGACCGTCGCGGCATCTGGGTTGCCTGGCAACGACACCACAATATTGGGGTACTGAGTGCTCACTTCGGACTCGGCCACGCCCTTCGCGTCGATGCGGCGGCGGATGATCTCAACGGCCTGCTCAAGGTCGCCCTCGTCGATCTCCCCCTGATCCACCGTGGGCGTCAGGATGATCTGGCGGCCTCCCGCGAGGTCAAGAGCTAGACCCGGAGTCCAGGACGCGGAACTGCTGAAGGCTTCCACTGCTAGCAGGGCGTACATGGCGACGACTATGGCGCCGAGCCAGATCAGCGCCTTGCGCGCTGACTTCTTAACTGTTGACACTGTATTCCTTACGGTCGAGTGCTCCGCGGAGCCCAGCCGATTCTAGGCGCGAACGCGCGCCTAGTCGAATAGGCGCGAGCCGGTGGCGCCTTTTACCGCATCCGGGGGAACGTCAAGCCCCAGGTGAATCCACGCATCGGCGGTAGCTATTCGCCCCCGTGGACTGCGAGACATGAGGCCTTCTCGCACCAAGAATGGTTCGGCTACGGTCTCCACAGTCTCAGTTTCCTCGCCTACGGACACCGCCAGAGTGGAAAGCCCTACTGGACCCCCGCCAAACCGCAGGCACAGAGCTCTGAGCACGGCGCGGTCAAGTCGGTCCAACCCGCGTTCATCCACCTCGTAGACCAATAAGGCAGCACGCGCGGCCTCAAGGTCACCCCAGCCCGAACCGTGAATCTGCGCCCAATCCCGTACGCGCCGCAACAGCCGGTTGGCAATGCGCGGAGTGCCCCGTGAGCGAGACGCAATCTCACCCGCGGCATCGGAGTCCAGATGGAAGGCGAGCAGAGTCGCAGAACGCACGATGATCTTTTGTAGGTCGTCGGGCTCGTAGAAGTCGAGGTGCGCAGTGAATCCGAACCTGTCGCGCAATGGCGCCGGCAGCAGACCAGCGCGCGTGGTTGCACCGACCACGGTGAACGGCGGCAAACTGAGCGGTATTGACGTCGCGCCTGCGCCCTTACCCACCACCACGTCCACGCGGAAGTCCTCCATGGCGAGGTAGAGCATCTCCTCCACGGGGCGCGCAAGGCGGTGAATTTCATCAAGGAACAGCACGTCGCCCTCGTCGAGAGAGCTCAGGATAGCCGCGAGGTCCCCCGCATGCTGGATCGCAGGCCCGGAACTGACGCGCAAGGTTGCGCCCATCTCCCCCGCCACGATCATGGAAAGCGTGGTCTTGCCAAGCCCAGGAGGGCCAGACAACAGCACATGGTCCGCTACCGCCTCACGTGACACGGCCGCGCGCAACATCAGGGACAGCTGTTCACGTACGACGTGCTGGCCAACGAACTCATCTAGGCTGCGGGGACGTAGCGCCGCCTCGTTCGATCGCTCGACCACATCGGAGTCAGAACTCACTACGCGGGCAGGTGAATCGTAATCTTCGTCGTCGTACTCTTCAGCGTTATCCACGAGAACCGCCCAACGTCTGCAGGGCAGCGCGCAGGGTATCCGAGACACCGTCGTCGTCTATGGGTCCGCTGGTGACAGACTCCACTGCGTTTTGCGCAACCTTGGCATTCCATCCAAGGCCCACGAGCGCCTCAGTCACCTGCGCGCGGCCGTCCGTCACGGGGTTGCCAGCGCCCTCTTGTGCCGGGAGAGTGAGTTTACCGCCGAGTTCCAGCAACAAGCGGGCAGCGACCTTGGCTCCTACCCCGGGAACCTTCTCTAGGGCCTTGCGGTCACCAGCTGCGACGGCCTCAGCAAGTGCGCCAGGTGAATGCACCGCGAGCATCGCTAACGCGAGGCGTGGCCCTACGCCCTGCACGGATTGCAAGGCTTCAAAGGTGGCGCGCTCAGACGCGGTTCCGAACCCGAAAAGGGTGAGTGAGTCCTCGCGGACCACCAGGTGGGTAAAAAGTCGAACCACCTGGCGCGGGCGCAATTCCGCCAACGTTCCCGGCGTGGACAGCACTTGATACCCCATACCTGCGACGTCGACGACGACCGTCGACATGCCGACATCCAGCACGGTGCCTGAAATCTGCGCAATCACTCATTACCCCATTCGAACGTATGTACGAACACGCTACGGCACGCGCGCCTGGCACCCCCTAGCGGCACGCCGGGGCCTTATCGCTTAGCCGCGCTTGCGGGCTGCCTGCTCCGCAGCCGCCCACCGTTGTTGTGCGGGGGTGCCCTCGCCTTGCCTGCCCGCAGAGTCGGCGCGCGTCGGTAACTCACGGGCCGATGCACCCGCGCCTGCTCGCCATGCGTGCGCTATCGCGATGGCTAGGGCATCGGCAGCATCGGCGGGGCCCGGTATGGACTCAAGCCCGAGCAACTTCGCCACCATGAATCCGACTTGGGCCTTGTCTGCGCGACCCTGGCCGGTGACGGCGGCTTTTACCTCGGAGGGCGTGTACATCGCGAGCGGTATGCCGCGGCGCGCGGCGGTCACCATGACGACGCCCGAGATCTGGGCAGTGCCCATCACGGTGCGGACATTGTGTTGGGCAAAGACGCGCTCGAGTGCGATGGCTTGCGGGCGGTGCTCATCGAGAACCGCGTCGAACGCATCGGCTATCGCGGCCAGGCGCGCAGGCGTCTCATCATCAGCGGAGGAACGCGCGACACTGACATCCACCAACGCGACCCGACGGGATCCGCCGGCCTCAATGACGCCAAAACCGCAACGCGTCAGACCAGGGTCAACCCCCAGAATGCGCATTGTTGGGCTCCTACTACTCGCTGGCAGCGGCCATGACCTCGTCCGACGCATCGAAGTTTGCGAAAACGTTTTGCACGTCGTCACAGTCCTCAAGTGCATCGATGAGGTGGAGCATCTTTTTGGCAACGTCGACGTCGACGTCGACCTTCATGGACGGTACAAACAGTGCCTCGGCAGACTCGTAATCGAGGCCTGCCTTCTGCAACGCCGTTCGCACTGCGACGACTTCGCCGGGTTCTGACAGGATCTCGTAGACCTCACCAAAATCGTTGATGTCCTCAGCACCAGCCTCTAGGGTGGCTTCCATGAGCGCATCCTCGGTGACGTCGCCTTCCTTGGACACGATCACCTGACCTTTGCGCGAGAACAGGTATGAGACGGAACCGGGATCGGCAAGGGTGCCGTGATTACGAGTGAGAGCGGTGCGCACTTCCATGGCGGCACGATTGCGGTTGTCGGTCAGGCACTCGATCAGCATGGCAACGCCGCCGGGCCCATAGCCCTCGTACATGATGACCTCGTAGTCGGCAGCGCCAGCCTCGAGGCCAGCCCCACGCTTGAGTGCGCGGTCGATGTTGTCGTTAGGAACTGACGACTTCTTGGCCTTCTGGACCGCGTCGAACAACGTCGGGTTACCGGCCATATCCGCGCCGCCGGTGCGAGCCGCCACTTCAACGTTCTTGACGAGCTTGGCAAACAACTTGGCGCGCTTGCCATCTACAACGGCCTTCTTGTGTTTGGTCGTTGCCCATTTGGAGTGTCCTGACACGTGAGCTCCCTGTCAATCTCGATGACGACTACTAATGTCGGTGAAGAATTACCGTTCAGTCTAGGGCAGGCGCAGGCGCACGTTACCAAGCATTGCGACTATGCGCGCTCAGCAATGATGTCGAGCAGCAATTGATGTACACGGGTGTCGGACGAGATTTCTGGGTGGAAAGCCGTTGCGATGCACGCGCCATGACGCACGGCGACCGCATGCGTTGCGCCGTCGTTCTCGACGTCAGCAACCGTGGCAAGCACTTCGACGTCTGAATCGTAGTGATCGACCCACGGCGCGCGGATGAAGGTGGCGTGCATCTCATTGTTATCGGGGAGCCAGGTCAGCGTGACCTCGGACGAGTCGACCTGACGGCCAAACGCGTTTCGCCGCACCGTCATAGGGATTCCACCTAACGTCTGCTGGCCCTGAATGCCACCGACGATGTCGCGAGCCAGCAGCACCATGCCCGCGCACGAGCCAAGCACCGGCAGCCCCGACCGAATGGCATCGACGACGCCTTCGCGCAGGTCGAATGCGCGCAAGAGTTTGTCGATCGTGGTGGACTCGCCACCCGGGATCACTAGCGCCTGAACCTGCGCCAGTTCCGTGAGCCGTCGCACCGGCAGCACGTGCGCTCCGAGGGAGACCAGTACCGCGCTATGCTCCCGGAAGTCACCTTGGAGTGCAAGCACACCAACGACCGGCGCCGCGTCGGCGCCGTTGACTGCGGTTTCGCTCATGCGTGTTCCTCTCCCAAATGTCGCAACTGGCCGTCCCACGGCGTCAGCGTGGCGAGCAGGCTTGCTAGTGCCGTGGGGAACACCTCGATGCTCACGGAGTCCAGTTCGTCGCTCGCGAACCACCGCGACTCGTCGATGGTGTCCCTCTCAGTTTCCGTCCACGCGAGGGCGCCAGCCACTGCGTCGGCGCTCACTCGTGCCACGAAGAACTCCTCGTGCTGGATATACGGGGTGTCCATGAAGTCAAAGAGCGCGGAGCGTTCCCACACCGGTCCCTCAAGGAACTCCGACATGACCACGTAGCCTGTCTCTTCCGCCAATTCACGAATCGCGGCTTCGCGGTGGGTCTCCCCCGCCTCGAGTCCGCCGCCCGGCGTAAACCACCAATGCCGCTCCGGCTGAGCCGGGTCATGTCCTTGCAGGAGCAAGACCCTCCCCGATGCGTCGAACAAGATGACACGGGCCGCCTCCCTGGCTACGGGCGAGACGGCCAACGTGAGACCTACCAGCCGCGCTCTGCGAGACGGTGGGGTTCAGGAACCTCTTCGACGTTGATGCCGACCATGGCCTCGCCAAGTCCGCGCGAAACGTCGGCCACTACCGAAGCATCGTCGAAGAACGTGGTTGCTTTGACGATCGCCCTGGCACGCTGCTCGGGGTTGCCTGACTTGAAGATACCGGATCCGACGAATACGCCTTCCGCGCCGAGCTGCATCATCATAGCGGCGTCTGCGGGGGTGGCGATGCCGCCAGCGGTGAACGTGACCACAGGAAGCTTGCCAGTCTCGGCGACTTCCTGGACCAGCTGCAACGGTGCCTGAAGCTCTTTGGCTGCGACGTAAAGTTCATCCTTAGGCATGGAGGTGAGGCGGGCGATCTGTGAGCGCAGTGTGCGCATGTGAGTCGTCGCGTTAGACACATCGCCGGTTCCGGCCTCGCCCTTTGAGCGAATCATCGCGGCGCCCTCGGAGATGCGACGTAGAGCCTCGCCGAGGTTGGTGGCACCGCAGACGAACGGGACTGTGAAGTTCCACTTGTCGATGTGGTGCGCGTAGTCAGCGGGGGTCAGCACCTCGGACTCGTCGATGTAATCGACGCCAAGGCTTTCAAGGATCTGTGCCTCGACAAAGTGGCCGATACGGGCCTTCGCCATCACGGGGATAGAGACCGTCGCGATGATCTTCTCGATCATGTCGGGGTCGCTCATGCGCGACACGCCACCCTGAGCGCGGATGTCGGCTGGCACGCGCTCAAGTGCCATGACGGCAACGGCGCCTGCGTCCTCCGCGATCTTCGCCTGCTCGGCGTTGACCACGTCCATAATGACGCCACCCTTGAGCATCTCGGCCATTCCGCGCTTGACCAGATCGGTTCCCACTCGGGGGGTCTTCGCATCGGCGGTCTGGCTCATGAGGCTGCTTCCTTACTCTGGTGGGGGTGAAACTCTGCATCCATTCTAATCGCGTCGCGGTAGGTCTCAAGGACCCGCGGTGCGACCACGTCCCAGTCGAACTCCTTGGCGCACTCCTGGCCAAGGGTGGCGAGTTCGCGCCGCTGTTCAGGGTCGCGCAAAAGCTCGATGACCTTAGTTCCGAGGTCGTTGGCGTCATTGACTCGGTGGAAAGCCACAGTCTCCACCCCATCGACGTTAGTCGCCACGTCTTTGAAGGCGACCAGGTCGCTTGCTACGACGGCGGCTCCTGCCGCCATGGCCTCAACAAGGACAATTCCAAAACTCTCACCGCCGGTGTTCGGAGCGCAATAGATGTCCACGGAACTCATGAACACCTCCTTCTCCTCCTCCTGCAACTCGCCGACGATCTCAGCACCGGCGCGGGCGGCCTTGGCGGCCACGCGGTCGGAAAAGCGGCCAGCTACGAGAAACCTGGTGCGGGGATAGACCGCTCGGACTGCTGGAATCATTGCCAGGAAGTCGTGAAGTCCCTTGCGCGTCTCGTCCATGCGGCCCAAAATGCCGACGGTGGGCACACTCTCGCTGCCCTGCCATTCGGTCTTGGGCTGCGCATCCACGTAGCCGGACGTATCGACTCCATTGGGAATGACGTGGGTCGCCGCGAGGCGGAGGTGCTGCTGCATCGTCCGGTCAGCAGATGCCGATACGGCGATGCGCGCATCGAGTTCTTCCATACCCGGCTTGATGAACGGCTTGGCCATGCGCATCAGCCGCGAGTGTTCGTTTGAGGTATGGAAGGTGGCGACGGTGGGACCTAGGCGTGCCCACATCGCGATCACACTGAGGGACATTGTGCTGGGTTCATGCAGGTGGACGACGTCAAAATTGCCATCGCGCAACCACTTACGAACGCGTGCCGCCGTCAGCAGGCCGAACGTGAGTCGCGCGGTCGAGCCGTTATAGTTCACCGGGAACGAGCGCCCGCTGGCCTGCACGTAGTAAGGAACAGGGGTGTCTGGTGCTGCTGGCGCCAGGACGGAAACTTCATGGCCACGCTCGATAAGCGCCTCGGCCAGATCGGTCACGTGGAGTTGGACGCCGCCAGGGCGATCAAGCGAATACGGACAGACAATGCCGATCCTCATTCAGTCCAACCAAAACGCTGCAACATATGCCAGTCCTCCGGGTGAGCCGCAATTTCATCGCTGAGGTACGCCACCCAAGACTCTGTCATGGACTGCACGCGTTCGGACTTAGGCCCCTCCGGAACGCGAATAGCTGGCCCGCATTTCATGACCTTGCCGGTACGAGACTTGGCGGCCTTGCGGCGCTGACCGGTGAGACGTTCCGAATAGACCATGACGGGAACCAAAGCGGTTGAGCTCGCTACTGCTAGCGCCGCGGGACCGGGCGCCACACGCACTCCCTGACCCCACATCTGAACTTCTATGCCGTGGCCAGATAGGTCGCGGTCGGCGACCAGCGCCACCACTCCGCCTTCGTCATTTATCGCGCCAAGCAACTTGCGAAATGTGGAAGAACCTTCATGGCCAAAGATGGTCATACCGAGCTGCTCGCGAAAACTCACGAACTCCTCGAAGACCTCAACGGGCTTGAGTACTTCGGCCACGGATGTCACATGGCCTATGTTGCGACCCGCGAATGCGCCCAGCAGGTCCCAGTTTCCCGAGTGGCTCACCGGTATGATCACTCGGTCTTCGGTTTCCAGAATCTGAAGGAGCTCTGCTCCGTTCTCGATCCGCACCCGTGCGTCAATCGACTTCAGGCTCATGCGAGGCAGTTCAAGGATCTCTGCGTAATACGACGCGGCCGACTTCATCCCGCGCTTGCTGAGCTTACGCAACGGCTTACCGGTCAGACCGGTGACCCTGCTGAGGTTCCCCTCCAGTCTGGTGACCGCCTTGCCCCGCAGTCCCCACGCAGACACCGCGCCCACCCAGGCCACGGACCGGATGACCGAAACGGGAAGGTACGCAGACGTGCGCCAGGCGATCAGAAAGGCGTTCATTCCTGGGAGTCACGCTCTGCGTCAACATTGAGCGGCTCGGACTCGCCGGATTGCACATCCGCCACTGTCAACGCTGGGTGCGCTCCGGGTGCGCTTTCGCCGGGAAGCAAGGGCGACACATCCGATGCACGCTTCACCGCCATCGCACGCTGGAAAACCGTCACCAGCGCTGCCGCAGCGAGTAGGTAGAGCGTCCAGGTCAGGACGGCGATGGGCAAGCCGAGCCCGACCAGCGCGGTAGCGACCAACCCAACCACGAGGCGGTCGGAACGTTCGGCGATCCCAACCGAAGCATCGATTCCGAGCGACTCCGCACGAGCACGCGCGTACGGCACAAAGGAGCCGATGGTAAGGCACAGCATTGCCGCGAGCGAGGTGTTCCGATCGACGTCAAGAAACGCCCAAGCGAGCGCACCAAAGATGGCGGCGTCCCCCACGCGGTCCAGCGTCGAGTCAAGAAAAGCGCCAAGTCGAGACGACAACCCACCCAGGCGCGCCATCGTGCCGTCGAGCATGTCCGTCACCACAAAGAAGGTGATGAACAAGGATCCCCAGAACAGCATGGCGCCGCCCTTAGGGTAAAAGAACAGTGCGCCAAAAACGACGCCGATGGTCCCGATGATGGTGATCGCGTTGGGGTGGAGCCCCATCTTGAGGAACGCGCGCGCTGGCGCCTCCCAAACGATGGCGACCCAAGGCCGCAGTTTGCCGAACATGAAAATCCTCTACTCCGGGGGTTAACCCTCGTTGGTCCAAGCCTCACGGAGGCGCTGCCAGGTGTCATCCAAAAGTTCAGGCAGGGCCTTGGTGTGGCCGATGATCGGCAGGAAGTTGGAGTCGCCGACCCACCGCGGCACCACGTGCTGGTGCAGGTGTTCCGCGATCCCGGCGCCCCCGGTTACGCCCTGGTTCATGCCCACGTTGAAACCCTTGGTGCCACTGACTCGCTGGAGCACGCGCATGGCCTGCTGAGTCAATCCGCCCATTTCATCGCGCTCTGCATCCGTCGCGTCCGTGTACCAGCCGACGTGGCGATATGGGCACACCATGAGGTGCCCCGGGTTATACGGGTAAAGGTTGAGCACGACGTAGTTGTGTTCGCCCCGGTGCACGACGAGACCCTCGCGGTCGTCGCTATCGACCTTCTGGCACAGCGGGCACTCGTTGGCGCCCTTGAACTCCTTGCGCTCAGAGGCGTTGCGCACATAAGCCATGCGATGAGGTGTCCATAGGCGTTCAAAACCGTCTGGCTCGCCACCCATCATTTCTGCGTCGACCACGTCTGCCATGAACTACACCTGAACCTTGTCAGTAATCGCGGCGACGATGCGCGCCACGGCGTCGGCGATGGGCACCTGGTTATCCTGGCTGCCATCGCGCAATCGGAAGCTCACCGCATCGGCCTGGACATCATCCCCGCCTGCGATGAGGACGAATGGAATTTTTTCCTTTGACGCCGAGCGGATCTTCTTGGGGAAACGTTCATCGGAATCGTCAATCTCCGCGCGCACACCATGGCGTTTAAGGTGAGCGACTACCTCGCGCAGGTAGTCATTGAAGGGCTCCGCCACCGGAATGGCACGCACCTGCACTGGCGCTAGCCACACCGGGAACTGACCGGCATAGTGCTCGGTCAGAATCGCGAAGAACCGCTCAATGGAGCCGAACAGCGCGCGGTGAATCATGACCGGACGCTGCCGCGAGTTGTCCGCATCGGTGTATTCGAGTTCAAAGCGCTCCGGAAGGTTAAAGTCGAGCTGAATCGTCGACATCTGCCACGTACGGCCGATCGCGTCTCGAGCCTGAACTGAGATCTTGGGTCCGTAGAACGCAGCGCCCTCGGGGTCGGGCACGAGCTCCAGTCCCGATGCCGTGGCCACCTCAGCGAGCGTATTTGTCGCTTCTTCCCAGGCGTCGTCGGAGCCCACGGACTTGGCAGGGTTACGCGTCGACAGTTCAAGGTAAAAGTCCTCGAGGCCGTAGTCCTTGAGGAGACCCAACACAAAGTTGAGCGTCGTGGTGAGCTCGTCCTTCATTTGCTCGCGCGTGCAATAGATGTGGGCGTCGTCCTGCGTGAACCCGCGCGCACGTGTCAATCCATGAACCACACCGGACTTCTCGTTGCGGTACACCGTGCCGAATTCGAACATACGCAAGGGCAACTCACGGTATGAGCGTCCACGCGAGTCGAAGATCAGATTGTGCATGGGGCAGTTCATGGGCTTCAGGTAGTAGTCCTGGCCCTGCTTGGTGATGTTGCCCTCGGCATCGCGTTCCTCGTCCATGTGCATGGGCGGGTACATGCCATCGGCGTACCAGTCGAGGTGGCCCGAGGTCTCGAACAGCTGCTTCTTAGTCGCGTGGGGCGTGTAGACGAACTCGTAGCCCTCTTCGACGTGACGGCGCCGTGAGTACTCCTCCATCTCCATGCGGATGATGCCGCCTTTGGGGTGGAACACGGCCAAGCCGGAACCGATCGCATCGGGAAAAGAGAATAGGTCCATCTCTGCGCCTAGGCGGCGGTGGTCGCGGCGCTCGGCCTCCGCAAGGCGGAGTTTGTACGCGGTGAGTTCATCCTTGGTGGGCCACGCGGTGCCGTACACACGCTGGAGCTGCGGGTTGTTCTCGTTTCCACGCCAATAGGCTGCGGCGGATCGCATCAGCGACCAACCGTTCGCGAGCACTTTGGTGTTGGGCACGTGCGGTCCGCGGCACAGGTCTTTCCACTTGACCTCGCCCTGGCGGTTGAGGTTGTCGTAGATGGTGAGACCGCCCTCGCCCACCTCTGCTGAGGCGCCTTCGGCAGCATCGGCAGCCTTGGACTTCAGCCCGACAAGTTCGCATTTGTATGGTTCGTTGGCGAGCTCGGCAAGCGCGTCCGCGTCCGTGATCTCACGACGAGAGAAAGTCTGGCCCTCCTTGACGATGCGCTGCATCGCCTTCTCGAGCCCCTTGAGATCTTCCGGCGTAAAAGGCTCCTCAACGTCAAAGTCGTAGTAGAAGCCGTTCTCGATGGGAGGACCTATTCCAAGTTTGGCGCGCGGATTGATCTGCTGAACTGCTTGCGCGAGCACGTGGGCTGTCGAGTGACGCAATACCACTAGGCCGTCTGGGTCGTTCACCGAAACACCCTCCACGGTGTCTCCCGCGCCTACTTCGCGTGCGAGGTCGACCAGTTCGCCGGCTAGGCGCATCACGATGATGTCACGGGCGCCAGAGAAGATGTCCAATCCCGTCGTGCCCGACTCGATCGTGCGTTCGTCGCCATCGATCGTCACGGTGATGCTGGACACAGAGGTTCCCCTTAGGTTCGTCATTCGGCGCGCCGATGGGCGTACACCCATCAATGTTAGCGAGGTTCACGCCCACGCCCAGCATCGGCTTTCCCCGCGGGCCTCCCAAACGCGGCACTGCGCCGCACGGTAGCGTGTCCCGAACAGGATCGATTCGAGAGGTCACATGTTTATACGTCGAGGCCCTTCCTATCTCAGGGTACGCACGCGGATTGGGTTGACCATCGCCGCGACCACCGCCGCCGCGCTGCTCATTTCCGGCCTGGTAGCCACTGTGATTCTGCGCGACCAGGTACGTACCGCGACCGAGCAGGACCTCAATGCGGACGTGAACGAGCTTGAACGCCTAGTCCAGGAGGGCATCGACCCGGACACCGGGATGCCCTTCCAGTCCC